>ERZ772872.171-NODE-171-length-66920-cov-15.025813_pt1 | contig 66920 bp, 73 predicted proteins | sample MGYA00512132_ERZ772872 | MGnify/ENA primary metagenome ERZ772872 (study PRJEB29015, sample SAMEA2737724) | human gut metagenome | biome: human gut; feature: human-associated habitat; material: faeces | place: China | collected 2012 ...
GCAAAAAACGTTACTTGAACATGAAACATCTAACAGATATGCTTGCCGAAGAACTGTATTGCGAAGCAAAAATATCTTAAAAACAGCTAACTTAATAAGCAAAGGTATCTAAAGCAGAAGCTAGTTGATATTTAACGGTGAAGTGCACTAACCGTTAAACTTATATAACTAAACTTCTGCTAGGATGTCTGAAGAAATTTGCGCAAAACTATTGACAGTACCGCTGATATCCTATTATATGAAAAAAATTTCGATAACTGATGACAATTACCGCAATTAAAGCTATAATAGGTATATAAACAAAAAATTATTTTATGAGGTGACATACAATGCAATTTCCGATAGTTTTAGGTGTTTCTGCACGTCACGCACATCTGTGCCGTGAGCATATGGATATTTTATTTGGTGAAGGCAGTGAGCTGCACGTTAAAAAGCCAATCGGCCAGCCCGGTCAGTTTGCTTCCGAAGAACAGATTACCATGGTAACTCCCAAGGATTCCATGAAGCTGCGTATCATCGGTCCTCTGCGTCCGGAAACTCAGATTGAGCTTTCTCTGACCGACGCGCGCAAGGTCGGACTGGATGCTCCTATCCGCAACAGCGGCGATATCGCAGGCAGCGCAGGCGCTAAGCTCATCGGTCCGAAGGGTGAGTTGGAGCTGAAGGAAGGTATTATCATCGCAGCACGTCACGTGCATCTGTATCCGGAAACCGCTGAAAAATACGGCCTGAAGGACGGCGATATCGTTGATATCCAGACAGAGGGCGAGCGTTCCGTAACACTGCATAATGTTCTGGTACGTGCGGGCGTAAAGCATGCTGACGAGGTTCATATCGACACTGACGAAGCTAATGCCTGCAACCTGGGCAGCGGCGTGATGGTTAACATTGTCTACAATAAATAATTCCACCGTTTTTCCAACAAAAGGATGGTGAGTATATGAAAAAAATTACAGCCTTGGCGGCAGTGCTTGTTTTGTGCGCTGCGCACGCTTCAGCCTACGAAAACAGCTACGCAGGCTACAGCGTTAAGGACGGACAGCCTTACTATAAGCTGGAAGCGAAGAAGGTTTATGCGTATACCAATATCAGCAGCAAAAAGGTTTATCAGAACGAAGAGGATTTAAAAAATACCGCAGTTAATATTGTTAACTATTACACAGCAGAGGATATGGAGCAGATTTTAGGCGAAAAATTCTCTACTGCTTATTTTGATGCGGAATATGAGAAGCTGGCACTTTTGGAGCGCTCCCAGCTTAATCCGAAAACCGTGCCTGCGCCGCTGCTGGAGCTTGATAAATATGCCGAGCATGACAGTAACGGCAATCTGACGATTCAGAGCAAGGTGCTCAAAGAAAAGCTGGAAAAGCTCACGCCTCTTATTAAGACAGGGAAAATTGCCGGCAAAAAGGCGATAACTATTTCTTACCTATATAAACAGAGTGATGTGCTGGTTAAAATTGATACTAGCCTTGTTTCTGCCAACGACAGACTTTATCTGCTGTCTACCGTAAATACTGACCAGGATCTTTACGCACCCAAGAAGGACGAAAAATCTGCTGATGCCGATGCAGATATCGACGAAACAGACACTGATGAAGAAAACGAAGAAGCGAAGACCGAGCCCAAATCTGCTGCTTCCGTAAAGGAAGAAATGGAAAAGGCTCTGGAGGTTGAGAACGTTTTTGTTCGCGATGTACCTGCCGAAACCATGCAGCGCTTTGATAAAGCACATACTGATTTGTTGAAGGGATTTAAGGCTTTTGCTCCGACAAGCACGCCGAAGGCTATCAGCTTTACTGATGCTGCTGCCGGTAAAAGTGTGCAGCTGCCGGATGACTGGTTCTATGGCCAGCTGAATCTTAAATATAAGGACAAGGGCACATTTTACCTGACTTTGGCTTCTTCAATGAAGGAAATGCAGGAGGTTGCCGCAAATACTGATTATGACAGTGTTTATTCCGTATTAGCTATTCCGCAGGCTGACCCAGAATACCAGAAGAAGGTTACGGAGCTTTACAGCAGCGGTGCGCGTAATGTTCTGCAGCACTGGAATCATCTGCTGATTACTGCCAGTGTTGATAACATTACTGACGCTGAAATCAAAGAGCTTCTTTCAACGCCTGTTGCCAACAGACTTGCGGTTGAGAGTTTTATCTCCGAAGGTCTGCAGCGCATGAAGGGTTTCAGCAACGAATACTTTGCTTTGAAGGATTATAAGACAAATTTTGACTTCACCCAAGAAAAAGCTCTTATCGGCATCAATGCTGATACCGATTTGCTGAAGGATTTTGCTTATAACAACAAAATTTTACTGAGCTGCAACCAAAAAGCTGCTACAGCGATGCTTTTTATCAAAAAAACCGACGTTGAGACAGAAAAAAGCCTTGAACAGCAACTAAACGAATGGCACTTTTAATTACATAGGTGCAATGAATTGCAGTGCATGAAAAATTCACGTCTGAGAAAAGGAAAATTTAACATAATATACATTATCGGACGTAAAATATTATTTTGCAGTCTTTGCGGTAAAAAGGCAGCATTATAGACATGTTTATTTCCCAACTGAGGAAAATGCTGAGAAAAGCGTCAGATTATGATAATTCTTCGCTTTTTGCTCCTCCCCCGGAGGTTTTGAGAAGTTTTTAGCATTTTTTATGTTAAATTAGCCACCGTGCGCACTGCTGTTTGACGAAATTACTTTTATCTGTTATAATTTGTATAAGGTTAACTATAAACACATGATTGGAGGGTCTAAAATGGGAAGAAGAAAAGCACTCCCGCCGGACTTTGATGGCAACTATACCGAAGATATGTTGTCTGAACGCCAACGTAACATTTTGAAATTCGTCCGTACTTTTATTAATCATAAGGGTTATCCGCCTGCTGTACGCGAAATTGGTGCAGCAGTAGGTTTATCCTCCAGTGCCAGCGTGCATAATCATCTGAAGAAGCTGCAGGAGTATGGCTTCATTCAGCGTGATGCTGCTAAGCCGCGTGCTCTGGAGCTGATGAGCGAAAGCGATGCCTGGAGAAACAAGCTCCTTGTTCCGGTACCGCTGGTTGGCAAGGTTACTGCAGGTGTTCCTATTCTTGCTGTCGAGAACATCGAAGAGACCTATCCTATTCCTCGTGACCTGATTGGCTGCGACGATGATGTTTTCATGCTTTCCGTATGCGGTGACAGCATGATTAACGCAGGTATTCTGGATCATGACTACATTATTGCACGTAAGCAGAATTTTGCTAATAACGGCGATATTGTTGTTGCCCTGATTGACGGCGAGGAAACTACCGTTAAGCGTTACTTCCGCGAGCTGCGCAGTGTGCGCCTGCAGCCGGAAAACGATAAGTACGAGCCTATTGTAGGTTCTGACAACATTAAGGTGCTTGGTAAGGTTATTTCTGTATTCCGTATGCTCTAATAACCTGACTGTAAAATGCATGCAAAATGATGTCACTTTAGCGTCAAATACAAAAAAACAGCTCTTTACAGAGCTGTTTTTTTGTTATATATTATAGTTATGAATGTGTGTAAACGACTTTTACAAGGAGATGACGCATATGTTACATCCATCTACTGATATTATCATGAACGCCCAGCAATTCTTTGCTGCGGACCAGAGCGAAGCTAATCTGGTGAAGCTGCTGCATGCAGTCAGCGTAATGCTGCAGGAAGGTGCAGAGGTGCTCATTCCTACTGCTGCAGATGCGCCGGAGGGCCAGCTGCTGCTGCAGACGCAGACTACCGAAAGTGGCCTGGAATACATGACGGCTTACAGCAGCAAAGAGACCTACGAGCAGGGCAAGCCCTGCAACGTTATCAGCCGTCCGCTGGTCAATTACTTTGAAGCTATCCTCCAAATGGATGGCATTGCGGGTATTATCTTTAACCCTGCTTCCCCTGCTCCCTTCAATATTCAAAACCGGATGATCAAGGAGCTGCTGGCCGATGCCCAAAAGAACAAGGCGCAGAACGCTATTTCCGTTTGGCGTGGTGACATTACTACGCTGGACTGCGACGCAATTGTCAATGCTGCCAACAGCACGCTTTTAGGCGGTGGTGGCGTTGATGGTGCTATACACCGCGCTGCAGGACCGCAGCTTCTGGAGGAATGCAAAACCTTAGGCGGCTGCCCGACTGGTGCTGCCAAGATTACCTATGGCTATAATCTGCCTGCAAGCTACATTATTCATACTGTAGGCCCAATTTATAACGGTAAGGTTGAGCAAAGACTGGAGCTGGCCGACTGCTACAAAAATTGCCTGAACCTGGCACGCAAGCATCATCTGCACAGCATTGCTTTCCCGGCGATTTCTACCGGTGCTTATGCTTATCCTGTGGACGAGGCTGCCCGTATCGCTCTTTTGACCTGCACTGAATGGATTAATGCCAACGCTGATTATGGCATGAGCGTTGTACTGACCTGCTTCAACAGCGGGGTTTATAACACTTATCAGGAGCTTGTTAAAAAGGCGCAGAATGGCGAGCTGGATTAACCTTATAGCACTTTTATGTACGACAAAACCCGTGACTCCCTTCGGACGTCACGGGTTTTTATTAACCTTAGTGTAAATTTACTAGCGTACAGATTTACGCATTGATGATATTGTTGAACAAAGATTTATTGGCTTCAATAGGCTGCTTGCCGCCGACTACGCAGATCAGGCCGTCGCTGAGCATGTCCTCTACTACCTTAGCCAGTGCTTGCAGGTCTGCATTGCTTACCTGCAGGATTTCGTTGCGGATGCGTTGGCGCAGTTCAACGGGAACGTGCTTCAGATATTGCGCGGTTGCCTTGTCAAGACGCATGCTGTTGGTCAGGGGCTTATCCATCGTGCTGATGGTACCGATAACATACTTGTTCAGCTCGCGCTCGGGGAATTCTTCGTTTCTCAGCCATTCTGCCAGACCTTGGTAAGCCTCCAGAGTTTTCGGCAGCTGCGGGTCGCGGTAGGAGGCAAATACGCCTACACCGTTCAGCTCAAAGCGTGCGGTAACACCGTAAGCGCCGCCCTGAATACGGATTTTGGTCCACAGGTATTCGTAGCTCAGAATGGTTTCCAGTACAGCCATCGCGCCCACGTATTTGTGACCGTGCTTAGCAAAGTTGCCGCCTGCAGCAACGTATTGTACCTTACCTGCGGTAGCAATAGCCTCGTTAACGGTGCCTACAGGCAGAACCTCAGCCTTCTCCCCTGCTTCTGCTTCAGACAGCTTGCTGATGAAATCAAGGCACTGCTGTTTTACTGTTGCCTGCTCTTTTACGTCACAGCTATAGCTGAGCAGGAAACGGTTCTTCTGGAAGAAGCGTTTGATTAACAGGCGCAACTGCTCCAGTACCTGCGGTGCCAGCTCGTCGAAGTTATCGGTCAGCTTTTTGAGGAACTGGTAATAGCTGAATTCATCCTGCTCGTTGACGCGTGCGCCGGCAGAGCAATAGGAGAACAGTCTGGTGATAGCAACGGTCTGACCGCGGTTGAAGAAATTGTCATCCCAATCGGTTTTCAGCTCGGACACCAGCTCATGGAAGCGCTCCAGATCGTCCATCTTGCTTTCCAAAGCAATGGCCTGCAGGATATCCAGCATTTTCGGCAGGTTATCGGTGAGGCATTTGCCTTTGGTGGAGAAGTAAATTTTATAATCATCCGTAGATTCCGCTTCGGTGAAGGCGCGTACAGCGAACGCAATGCCACCGGTATACATGATGGCGTTGGTTGCCAGCTCCTGATAGCTGTAGCGCTCGGTGTTGAACTTGCCCATGATATCTGTGAGCAGATAGCACAGAGGCAGCTTTTCGGCTTCCATATCGGTAATATCAAAATAGAAGTTGGTATAAGCGATTTTATTGGTGTTGCGCGGAAGATACAGCAAATGGCTTGCGCCCAGCTCTTCCTCCTGCGTTTCAATCTTCTCTACCTCCTGCCTGATGTCGCTGCGCTTCAGTACAGGGATGGTTGCGCGTGCTTCCTCACTGTCGGGAGTAGCCTGCAGACGGTGCAGCTCGGCGCATTCGTCGATGTGCTGCTGCAGCTCCTCCTGGCTCATCTGTGCCTTGATAGCGCTCATTTTGGCAGCAGCGGCCTCCTGGTCTGCCTCCTCCTTGCCGGGCTGCGGCAGCAGGGTTACCAGCACCTTATGGGTGTTGTCCAGCAGATAGTTTTCAATAATGCTTTCGTAATAGTTGGTTTTCAGGCCCTCGCGCAGAGCTGCCAGATATTTGTTGTAACAGAGGCCCTCAATCGGATTGCCGTCATAAAGCCAGTTATCCATAACGCCAATGCCCAGAATCAGCCCCTTGGGATAGCCGCCGAAATCTGCCTCACGCAGCTTGAATTCCATGGAGTTGATGTTAGCCTCTAACAGCTTTTTGTCAATGCCGTTGATAGTAATGTCCTGCAATGTTTTATAAATAACGCTAATAAATTTATCGCGCAGCTCCTTCTCACTGCCGCTGGCACGGATAGAAAATACCGGCTGATACATACTGGAGGTATAGCTGCCGTTGATAATCTGGCCTACGCCTGCATCCATCAGTGCACGGCGCAGTGCGGAGGATTCGCTGTCCAGCAATGTGCTTTTCAGCAGGCTCAGAGCCATGCTGGTCTGCAGGTCGGTTGCCTTGCCGGTTACGATAGAAAGCTCGTGATATGTTTTGGCAGTGCAGTCCTCCTCTGCCCCAACCGGATAAAAGGCTTCGATATCCGCAGTACGCGGCAAGGACTGCTGTTCTGCGATGGCGGAATCAACAGTACCGGTTTTCTCGAAGCTGCTCAGATATTCGCTGTCGAGATATTCCAGAGTAGCGTCGATATCCATATCACCGTATAAATAGATATAACTGTTTTCAGGGCTGTAATAGGTTTTGTGGAACTGCTCGAATTTTTCCTGAGTCAGCTGCGGAATAGCGTCCGGATAGCCGCCGGATTCAAAGCGGTAGCAGTTGTCGGGGAACAGAGCCTTCATTGCTTCGTTTTCCAGATATGCGTCCGGCGAAGAATACACGCCCTTCATTTCGTTATAAACCACGCCGTTGTAGCTCAGCTCGCCGTCGAGGCTGTCCAGATTATAATGCCATCCCTCCTGACGCAGGGTGTATTTGTTCTGGTAGAAGGAAGGATAGAACACAGCGTCCAGATATACGTCCATCAGGTTATGGAAGTCCTTATCGTTGCGGCTGGCAACGGGATACATGGTCTTATCCGGGAAGGTCATCGCGTTCAAAAAGGTGTTCAAGGAACCCTTGACTAAATCTACGAAAGGCTCCTTTAAGGGATATTTGCGGGAGCCGCAGAGAGAGGAATGCTCCAAAATATGTGCTACACCTGTATCATCTGCAGGCGGAGTTCTGAAGGAAATAGAAAAAACCTTGTTATCGTCATCGTTAGCAAGGTACAAAAGGCGTGCGCCGCTCTTGATATGCTCCATGATATATGCCTGGGAGCTGATTTCATCTACAAATTGTGCTTGTAAAACCTTAAAGCCGTGGTATACGGCATTTATTGCTAAAGTCATTGTTGCCTCCTAAAAATTTACACTATGGTATTTATTATAGCATATTTGCATATCTATTGTCTGAAATTCTTGTAAAAACAGTTACCTGTTGCTAAAAAAGATTATCTCCTTGCCAAAAGCGCTGTTCTTGCCTATAATAATTAGTAGAATAGTCAGAATCTGGAGGGAGTATTCATGGAAGAAGCACGCTTTACACTGCGCATTCATCCTATTATTATGAATAAGATGAAGCATTTGGCAAAGATAAATGGCCGTTCGGTCAATAAGGAAATCGAACAGATTTTGAAATGGGTTATTGATGATTATGAGCGCCAATACGGCAAAATTGAGCTGACCAAGGCGGAAATGCCGGGCTTCAGCACAGGCGCAACGGTTAAGGAAGCGCCGGAGCAGCCTATGGAAATGCTCTTCGGTTTGGATAATAAAAGCAAAAAATAATATGTAGGCTCCCCTGCACTACGCTATACAAATAATTAAGGCACTACTGCGCTCACAGTAGTGCCTTTAGTGTTTATGCTTATTTTGCTATTGCGTGCTCCTTCAGCTCCAGCTTTTGCTTCTCCTCTACCTCTTTGATGCGGCAGCTGGCGAAAATAGAACCGGAAACGTTATGCCATACGCTGAAGATAGCGCCCGGAAGCGTAGCCAGCGGATTTGCGGCAAAGTTTGCCGTTGCCAGAGCAAGCGCCAGACCGCTGTTTTGCATAGCAACCTCGATAGCAATGGAGGTTTCCTTAGCGTAGGATACCTTCATCAGACGCGCCATGCCCAAGCCTAGAGCCATACCGATGCCGTTGTGCAGGACAACTGCCAGCATTACGATCAGACCGCAGCTCATCAGCTTAGCAGCGTTGACAGCAACGATACCATCGATAATGGTTACAATCGCTACAACGGAAACCAGCGGCAGAATACCGCCCAGCTTGACGATGGTTTCGTGGAAAAGGCTGTTTAAGATGATACCTGCAAGCACAGGCAGCAGCACAATTTTCACTACGGAAAGTACCATAGCCATAAAGCTTACCTCAACCCAGGAACCTGCCAGCATGTACACCAGCACAGGTGTTACCAACGGTGCAATCAGAGTCGAAGTGATGGTCATGCCAACGGATAAGGGAACGTCACCCTTAGCGATGTAGGCAATAACGTTGCTGGCAGTACCGCCGGGGCAGCAGCCTACAAGGATAACGCCCAGAGCGATATCAGTATCAAGATTCATCACTACAGCCAACAGATAGGCTGCCAGGGGCATGATGGTGTATTGCAGGATACAGCCGGAAATAACCTCCTTAGGTCGGGAAAAGACGATTTGGAAGTCCTCGCGCTTGATGGTCAGGCCCATGCCGAACATTGCCGTGCCCAGGAAGAGAGCGGTATACTGCGGAATCCACATGAATTTCTGCGGATGGGTAAAGGCAATCGCAGAGGTGATTAAAATCACGACGGCGATGTACTTGGATAACAATCCGCTTACCTTGCCAATGATGTTTAAAACGCTGTTTTGCTCGTTCATATTAAATTGCCTCCTTACATGTATGCTGCCCTGGGGCAGTCACGCTGTTAATTGCCTCGAGCAGAAGCAATTACATGGGTATTGTACCACAAAAAGGAGGAAAAATCCATGCCCGGCTTAAAGTATCAGCAGGCCTCCAGCAGGTGCGACACCTTCACCTGCAGCTTATCGGCGATGCGGAATACCAGGTCCATACTCGGGCGCGCGCTTCCGTGCTCGATTTTACTCAAATACTGCGGAGTAATGCCTATCTGCTCTGCGAGCATCCCCTGCCCCAGCTCCTGCATGATTCTGTAATAACGTATTTTTCTGCCCATTTCTACATACTTTTCGCAATACATATATCATCCACTCCTCTACTTATTACTGATTATAGCTTACAGTATTTCCGGCATTTCTTCATGTAAAAAAAGGTGCGAAGACTGCCTTGATACTGCTTGCAAAAGTAATGTAAGCATATTCCTTAAAAAGTGCTGACTTTTCAGTGTTACTTTTTCGTTATGCCTTAGCATAATCTTATTATAAAAAATAGGATAGCCAGAGATTGGCTATCCTAAAAAATTTTTTGAGAAATTTTTAGATATTTTTTGCGAAAATGAATTTTGCGCTTAGTTTACCGGTATCTCCTGTCTGGAAATAACCTCAATCAGCTCGCCCTGGCTTTTCAGCCAGATATCAATGCCCTTGCCGAAAACCTCCGCTTCGATAATCGTGCCGTTTTCGCCCTCCGCTACTACCTTGGCAGTAGGCAGGCGGTCAAGGATATACTCGTAGCTGTTGCCCTTAAACAGGAAGCGCAGACGCTGCAGATGGCCGCCGTACATAAACTGGATGCGCTTGCGGAACTCGCCCTCCTCAAAGCGTTTGGAATACGGAACGGCAAAATGCGTTTCGGTGACGCTAAAGCTGTTGATTCTGTCAATGCGGTAGATAGTCGGGAAGGGATCGTTTTCTATCTCGAATTTGAGCTTCTCTTTCTCCTTGGGCACGATGAAGCCTGCCAGATAAAAGTAGAATTCGGAGAACATGATGCCTACGGGCTGCAGTCTGCGCTGCACCAGCACGCCGTCGGTACGGCGGTAGTTGATGATTATTTCCAGATGCTCATGCACAGCGCCGCTAAGCTCCCACATTTTCTTCAGGAACTTATCCTTGTGCTGCGGTTCTACATAAAGCAGCTTTTCGTTGCCTATAAGCTCGCTCACACGCTGCTGCTCCGTTTTAGGGATACAGCAGTCAATCAGCTTATCAAGAATCGGATACAGCTCATTTTTGGTGAACGCCCTGCTCTCCAGCAGTATCTTGAGTGTGGCGAAAACCTCCTCGTTGGACAGCAGATTGCGTGATGGCGGTACAAGCTGGTAAGCTCCGAGCTTCTGGTTGTAGACCAAATCCTGCACCAGGCCTGATGCTTCATTCTGCTCATGCAAAAAGGATCGCAGGTCTTCTATGTCGCGCTGAATAGAGCGTAAGGAGCAGCCGAAGCGTTGGGCTTCCTCCTTCTTGTAGAGCATTTTGCCGTCTACCAGGCGCGAATACATATAGAGCAAACGATCCTTTGCGATGCGTAAATCTGTCATTATTAGTTCCTCCCTGCCATGAAATTTGCAAAGCAGCTGATGTAAGAAAATCTCTTTAAGCTTATTATAGCACAATCATTCTCTTAAGCAAACGTTTTGCCACCGGCTATAAGCAAATTTTACCATAGCGGGAGGACACATATTGTCTTTCTCTAAAAATATTTTTGGCTTTTTTATTTATTTTAGAGATAACAGGCTAAAAATTACGCCTGTTCAGTTTTAAGCGCAGGCAGAACGCCGTCCAGTGCTTCCAAAGCGCGTGCTGCAATCTGAGCGTTCTTTTCCTTCTTCTTGCGGATGCGTACAGTGAGCGGCGGAATGAGGCCGAAGTTGATGTTCATCGGCTGGAAGTTTTCAATCGCCGGATTGCTGATGTAGTTGGCCAGTGCTCCGTGCGCGGTTACGTCGGGGAATTCTACCTCCGGCAGCTCCAGTACCGCTCTTGCAGCAGCTAAACCGGCCATCAGTCCAGAGGCTGCCGATTCTACGTAGCCTTCTACGCCTGTCATTTGTCCGGCAAAGTAGAAGCGCTTGTTGCTGCGCAGGTTGAAGTGCTTATCCAGCAGCTGCGGCGAATTCAGATAGGTGTTTTTGTGCATAACGCCGAAACGGACGAACTCTGCGTTCTCCAGACCGGGAATCATGCCGAAAACACGTCTTTGCTCCGGCCATTTGAGATGTGTCTGGAAGCCTACCAGATTATAAAGGGAGGCAGCGGCGTTATCCTGACGCAGTTGTACTACTGCATATGCTTCCTTGCCATTACGCGGGTCAATGAGGCCTACAGGCTTCAGCGGGCCGAAGCGCATGGTGTCCTCGCCTCTTGCAGCCATTTCCTCGATAGGCATGCAGGCTTCAAATACATCATGCTCAAAATCTTTTACGGGAGCGCTTTCCGCCTTGCAGAGAGCTTCCCAGAAGGCAACGTATTCCTCCTTCGTGTAGAAGGGGCAGTTGAGGTAGTCGGCGCCGCCCTTGTCGTAGCGTGAGGCACGGTAAACCTTGTCATAGTCCAGGGAATCGGCGGTAACAATCGGTGCTGCGGCATCAAAGAAGTGCAGATAATCAGCCTGCAGCAGCTTTTTGATATCGGCGAAAAGCGCGTCGCTGGTCAGCGGGCCGCTGGCTACGATGACAGTGCCTTCAAGGCTTTCCAGGTCGGTCACCTCTTCGTGGATAACGGTAACAAGCGGATTGGCCTTTACTGCTTCGGTTACGGCAGCGGCAAAGCCGTCGCGGTCAACAGCCAGAGCGCCGCCGGCAGGCACCTGATGCTCGTCAGCCTTTTTCATGATGAGGGAGCCTAAACGGCGCATTTCTTCCTTCAGCAGGCCGACCGCGTTTTCAATATTGCCTGCGCGCAGGGAGTTGCTGCAGACAAGCTCGGCAAAATATGCGGTTTTATGTGCTTCGTCACTTTTTACAGGACGCATTTCATGCAGGATTACAGGGATACCGTGGCGTGTGAGCTGGGTAACGGCTTCGCAGCCTGCCAGGCCGGCACCGATTACGTGTACAGGAGAGATAGTCATTTATTCCTTGCTGCCTTTCTTAGTTGTAATAGTTTTTTTCGTTGCAGTTGTTTTCTTTGCGGTAGCAGCTTTTTTAGCTGTAGTCTTTTTTGCCGCCGTAGTTTTCTTGGCTGCGGTGGTTTTAGTTGCGGTTGTTTTAGCTTCTGTAGTCTTTGCTGCAGCTGTTTTGGAAGCATATACCGGTCTTGCCTTGGAGCATTCCGGGTTGCTGCAGAATTTGCGCTTGCTGCCGTTGCGTTCCACGTGCTCTACCATCATAGACTTGCATTCCGGACATTCCTCGTTAAGCGGTTTATCCCAAGTGGTGTAATCGCATTCAGGATATTTTTCGCAGCCATAGAATACCTTGCCGGTCTTGCTTTTACGTTCAAGGATATCGGCGCCGCACTTAGGACATTTTACACCAATCGGGTGCAGAATAGGCTTGGTGTTGCGGCATTTGGGGAAGTTGGGGCAAGCCAGGAATTTGCCGAAGCGTCCCTCGCGGATAACCATCATGGTACCGTCGTTGCACTTGTCGCAGGGAACGTCGGATACCTCCAGCGGGATTTCAACGATAGGAATTGCCACGCCTGCGTGGTCCAACTCCTTTTTGAAGGGACCGTAGAATTTGCTGAGGACTTCGTCCTTGGTGTGTTTCTTCTCGGCAACCTCATCCAGCTTTTCCTCCATCTGGGCGGTGAAGCCGATGTTGATGAGTTCCTTGAAATATTCGGTGAGCATATCCACGGTCATAATGCCAAGCTCGGTAACGAGCAGCTTTTTTGCATCCTTAACAACGTAACCGCGGGTGAGCAGTGTAACGATGGTAGGTGCAAAGGTGCTGGGGCGGCCGATGCCCTTCTCCTCCAGCTCCTTGATGAGCGTTGCTTCGGTGAAGTGCGCAGGCGGCTCGGTGAAGTGCTGCTCTGCCGGCATGAGCTTGTAAAGCAGCAGCTTGGTGCCCGGTTCGACGTAAGGAACCTTGGAGTCCTTTTCTTTATCGTCATATTTGCTGTGCAGCTGCAAGAAGCCCGGGAATTTCAGCACGGAGCCTGTTGCACGCAGCTGGTAGTCGGCAGCATCAATCGTCAGGGTGGTAACGTCATAAACAGCGTCCGTCATCTGACTGGCAACAACGCGGTTCCAGATGAGCGTATACAGCTTCAGCTGGTCGTTGGTGAGGTGCTCCTGCATCTCGGCCGGGGTACGCATGACGCTGGTCGGACGAATCGCCTCATGCGCGTCCTGAGCGTTCTTTTTGGTGTTGTAATGGTTTTCCTTCGCCGGGCAGAATTTGCTGCCGAAGTTTTGCTTGATATAGTCGCGGATTTCGGCAATGGCAACCTCTGCCAGACGCACGGAGTCGGTTCTCATGTAGGTAATCAGGCCGACGGAGGTTTTGCCCAGGGATACACCTTCATAAAGCTGCTGTGCGAGCATCATGGTCTTTTTGGCGCTGAAGTTGAGCTTTTTGTTGGCCTCCTGCTGCATGCTGGAGGTAGTAAACGGCGGTACGGGGTGACGCTTGCGTTCTTTTTTTACTGCGTCGCTTACAATATAATCAGCCTTGGACAGTGCCTCCTCCGCTGCTCTGGCCTCCTGCTCGTTGTGCAGCTCCAGCTTTTTGTCTTTGTATTTTACTGCTTCCGCTTCAAAGAGCTGTCCCTTGCTGCCTTCACGCAGCTTGGCGCTCAGTGTCCAGTATTCTACCGGCACGAAATCTTCGATTTCACGGTCACGGTCGGCAACAATTTTAGTTGCAACAGACTGTACGCGGCCGGCGCTCAGGCCCTTGCGGATTTTGCGCCACAGCAGCGGGCTCAGCTGATAGCCTACTATGCGGTCTAAAATGCGGCGTGCCTGCTGTGCATCAACCATATCCATGTCAATGCAGCGCGGATGCTTGATAGCGTCCTTGACAGCGGCAGCGGTAATCTCATGAAATTCAATGCGGCAGGCAGATGTCGGGTCGATGCCCAGAATAAATGCCAGATGCCAGCTGATTGCTTCACCCTCGCGGTCAGGGTCAGTTGCCAGTAAAACTTTGTCGGCTTTTTTGGCTTCAGCCTTCAGAGATTTAATTAAATCTCCCTTGCCGCGGATATTGATATATTTCGGTTCAAATTCGTTTGCATGCTCTTCGTCCGGCAGAAAGGTTACACCCAGGGTGCTTTTCGGCAGGTCGCGCAGATGTCCCATTGAAGCCTTTACAGTATAGTTTTTGCCTAAAAATTTTTCGATAGTCTTGGATTTCGTAGGTGATTCCACGATAACCAGAGTCTTTGCCATTTATGTTCCTCCTACTTTCGGTAGTAACGCTGCGCCTGGTCTGTAGCTACCAGTCCGGCGGCCTGCAGGTCAAGCAGCTCCATGCTCACGGCAGCAAAAGCGGCTCCGCTCTGCTCCGTCAGCTTTTCTAAAGAAAGCGCTCCTGCCTGCAAAAGAGCAAGCAGCTTCGCTCCTAATTCTGTTGTGACAGGTGCGGGCGCAGGCTTTGGCTCCTGCGGCGCGCAGTCAAATATACTCGGCTGGGTTATGCGGCGGTTCATCGCCTGTTGCCAGCTTCTTTTATCGTCTAAAATATCCTGTGGCATATCCACCAGCTTGGCACCGGTGCGGATAAGCTCGTGACAGCCTATGCTGCTGCCGTCGAAAATATTCCCCGGTACGCAATATACCTCGTGTCCCTCATCGGCAGCAATGTTAGCCGTAATTACAGCGCCGCTGCGCTTGCCTGCTTCTGCTACCAGCACTGCCTGCGACAGACCGACGATAATGCGGTTGCGCGCAGGAAAGTTTGCTGCTATGGGCGGTACTCCCGGCGGATATTCCGTCACCAATGCGCCATGCTCGGCAATGCGGGCAAACAGCTTGGCATTTTCGGACGGATAGACAATATCCAGACCGCAGCCCAGAACTGCCACCGTCACACCTCCGGCCTGCAGGCAGGCCTCATGCGCCGCCGTATCAATGCCCTTGGCACCGCCGCTGATGATTGGTATGCCCTCGCGCGTCATAGTCTGCGCAAAGCAGGCAGCAGCACGCACACCGTATTCCGTGCAGCGACGTGAGCCGACGATGGCCAAAGCATAATTTGCCTGCGGCAGCTCGCCCTTGACGTACAAAACTAAGGGCTTGTCGCTCAAGTTCTGCAGGCTTTGCGGATAGGCAGCATCGGTATAGGCAAGTATCCGCACGCCATTATGACGGCAGAAGTAATCCAGCCTTTGTGGCAGACGTGCATCACGGTTGCTGATAAAGTTTTGCACTGCTCGCGGCGTACAAAGCCCTGTTGCCGTGAGCGTGGCGGCGCTCGCTTCAAAAACAGCGCGGGCACTGCCCAGAGCGTTAATCAGATCAGGTATTCTGCTGCGTCCCAGACCGGGGACAACAGCGCAGACAGCGGCAAGATATAAGGTATCCATAAGGTCACACTCCTCCTGTAATACATACATTATTATGCAGTCAGAGCGGAACTTCATGCCACAGCCTTCATAATATGCGATTTTCTTACATTATAATGATGAAATTCGTATTGGTCAAGTAAATTAATTATACAATAGAAGAAATTATCAGCAAATTGTCCGTAAAATGTCGCACAAAATCTTCTGCAAGGTGCGCCGGAATCGCCTTGCAGACAGCAAAAAGGACTCCCTCATGCGAAGGAGTCCGAAAATTATTTTTGCAGTCTTTGCATAACGTAGTCGACAATCTGCTGTGCTGCCAGCGGATGCGCATGTTCGCTGCAGGCTGCTGCCTCACGCTGGCTTGCAGTTGTGCTTTTGATGTGCTGCACCAGCTCGTCGGTAGAACGTGCCACCAGAGCGCCGCAATACTGCTGCAGGAAGGCAGCGTTGCCATCCTCCTGCCCCGGCAGCGGTTTGTAAATCAACAGGTCCAGTCCGCTCGCCAGCACCTCGGCAGAGGTCAGACCGCCAGCCTTGGTGATAATCATATCCGCACCTGCCATAAGCTGTGGCACGTCCTCACGGAAGCCGTAGATTTCGGCCGTTGCGCCGTATTTTGCTTGCAGCTGTGCTGCCAACGCCTCGTTGTGGCCTGTGACAGCAACAACGCGCAGGTTTTTCAGAGCGGCGCGCTGCAGTGCCGTGATTATCTCAGCCATCGGTAAGAGGCCCTCACCCCCGCCCATCAAAAGGCAAACGCGTTCGTTTTCGTCCCAACCGAAGAACTCGCGGCATTTCTGTTTATCGTGCTTAATCCTAAACTGCTGGCGCACGGGAATGCCCGTAGCCTGAATGTCGGCATCGGTATTGAGCTTATCACGCAGCAGCTCGTCGGCGATAAAGTACGTATCCACGCCGTCGCAAACCCACCAGCGGTGAATCGTAAAGTCGGTCACTACAGCGCCGAGCCAAAGCTTGGGATGCTGCTTTTTGTAATAGCCGATGATGCCTGCGGGTGTAGCGTGCGTAGCGATTACCGCGTCAGGCTGTACGCTGCGCAGGTAGCTGCCGCCTAAGCGTGCCAGCAGGCGGTTTAAAAGCTCACGCAGCCATAAGGAGCCGCCCTGCTTATTGCCCCAGCTGTAGGCCAGCTTGTAAAGCCACGGGCAGCATTTTAAAATCCACAGGTAGGTGCCTAAAAAGGCCTTGCCCAGAAACTGCGGGAAGAAGTCGAAGATGTTGCCGTGGATGACCTCAACCTCCGGACGGTCGGCGAAGGCCTGCTCCAACGCTTCGGCTGCCAGTCTGTGCCCGGAGCCTATGGGTGCCGAAAGCAGGAGCACAGTATATTTTTTTCGTGTTTCGTGCATATGTATCACCATCTATATTGTATCGGAAATATAGCTAATCGGAATTTTTTTGCGAAAAAGGCTTGCTATCATAGCCTTTATATTGTATCATATTTTTAACTACAATCAATAGTTAATGTTCTCGCAAAGAGTAAAATTCGTGAGAAATTTTTGGGAGGCTCGTCAAATGACTACAAGAAGACCTGTTGAAAGCTTTAGCTTTCCTGTAGAAAAAATTAAAGAAGGTTATTATACTGATGCATATTTTATGCGTTCCGAAGAAATCTTAAACGGTGATAATTATCATCCGCGCGTGCTGATGCAGGTGTTCGCCCGTGACCATGTTGTTGTTTGCGGTACCGACGAGGTCATTGCTCTGATCCGTCAATGCGCTTTCCATCCGGAAACTATCGAAATTCATTCCCTGCGTGACGGCGAAGAGGTTGACGAATGGGAAACCGTTATGACTATCGAAGGCGATTATGCCGACTTTGCGCATCTGGAAACCATCTATTTGGGTATTTTGGCACGCCAGAGCCGCATTGCTACCAATGTTCGCCGCGTAGTGAAGGCTGCCAACGGCAAGCCGGTGCTTTTCTTCCCTGCACGCTATGATATTTACCAGACTCAGGAATCCGACGGCTATGCAGCTTTGGTTGGCGGCATCCACGGCTTTTCTACCGATGCCAACGCACTGGCAGCAGGCGGCAAGGGCCTGGGCACTATCCCCCATGCATTGATTGCTTCCTATAAGGGTGACACTGTCGCTGCTACCGAAGCATTCGATAAATATGTTGACCCGTCTATCGCACGTATCGCTCTGGTTGACTTTGACAACGACTGCGTAAACACTTCACTGGCTGTGGCCCGCAAGCTGGGCAAAAAGCTCGCAGGTGTACGTCTTGATACCTCTGGCAGCATGGTTGACAAGAGCCTGTGGACTCAAATTGGTACCTTTAAACCGACCGGTGTTTGCAAGGAGCTTGTTTGCAATGTTCGCCGTGCGCTGGATGCCGAAGGCTTCAACCACGTTAAGATTATCGCTTCCGGCGGCTTTGACGCTGAGCGCGTAGCAGCGTTTGAGGAAATGGGCGTACCGGTTGATACCTATGCAGTAGGTTCTTCCTTCTTTGACGGCAACATCAACTACACTGCGGATATCGTTAAGGTTGACGGCAAGGACTGCGCTAAGGCTGGCCGCAAATACAATCCTAACCCAAAAATGGAGCTTGTGAAATAATTTGCAACAATGAGGTTGCAGTGCGAAAGTGCTGCAGCCTTTTTTGCTACCCGAAAGAAGGAGATACTGGTAGTACAACGAATTTTTACTACGGGAAGCAAAATGTCCTTACGTTCAGAAAAAATTACGGCCACTCATTTCGTGTGGAACCAAGACGAAGCGGCGCAAAACTCGCGCTAAGCTGACAAATCCTGCTACATAAATCAAGCATAGCGCTCAGACATTGCACCCCTTAGCGGTTCGTGTCAAGCCAATCAGCTACGCTCTGTGAGCTTGCTTCTTGGGACACTATCGCATGGCGCGCATAAACCAATCAGCATCGTCCTACGGACTTGCTTCTTGGATGCGCCCGCATGTGGTTCCAGACACTCATTCGCTGTAATTTTTATTCACTTCACGACATTCCATTTCCCTATTCACAGGTCTTAGCTTTAATACTGTTTGTAACTAACGCAATTTCTTATATATGTAAAGGAGAATTCACCATGTCATTGAATACAACTCCCGCTGCCGAACGTATCCACATCGGCATCTTCGGTAAGCGTAACGCCGGCAAATCCAGCTTGATCAACGCCATCACCAGTCAGGAGCTTGCCATTGTCAGCGAACAAAAGGGCACCACTACCGACCCCGTATATAAGGCTATGGAGCTTTTGCCCCTCGGCCCCGTAATGATTATCGACACCCCCGGCCTTGACGATGAAGGCGAACTGGGCGCGCAGCGCATTGCCAAGGCACAGCAGGTGCTTGGTAAGTGCGACATTGCATTGCTCGTTGTAGATGCCAGCGTTAGCCTCAGCGAGGCGGATAAAGCACTGTGGCAGCAGCTGCAGGCGAAAAAATTGCCATCCATCCTCGTACTGAATAAGGTAGAGCTTTTGGACGAAATGCGCCAGGCACTGCTCACCATGGAGGCCATGAAGCTCACCAAGCAATGCTTCCTCGTCAGCGCCCTTGCCAACCGTAACATCAACGAGCTGAAGGAGGCCATCGCCGCTTTGCGCCCGCGTGAGGCAGAACGCCAGCTGCTCGGCGATTTAATCAAGCCCTGCGACATCGTAGTGCTCGTAACGCCGATTGACAGCGCCGCACCCAAGGGCAGGCTCATTCTGCCGCAGCAGCAGGTACTGCGCAACGTGCTCGACAACAAAGGCATCGCCGTAACAGTACAGGAAAGCGAGCTGGCGGAAGCACTGGCACGCCTTGCCTTTCCGCCCAAGCTCGTCGTAACCGACAGTCAGGCCTTCGGCGCAGTCAGCAAAATCGTACCGCCCACCATTCCGCTCACCTCCTTCTCCATCCTCATGGCGCGCTACAAGGGCACGCTCAGCGCAGCCGTAGAGGCTGTGCGTGTGCTCGATACAGTGCGGGATGGCGATAAGGTGCTCATCAGCGAGGGCTGCACGCACCACCGCCAATGTCAGGACATCGGCACAGTAAAGCTTCCCGGCTGGATTCGCAGCTTCACCAAAGCGGAGCCTGAATTCTGCTTCAGCAACGGCACGGAATTCCCCGAGGATTTGTCACAATATAAGCTTGTAGTGCATTGCGGTGGCTGCATGCTCAACGAACGCGAAATGCAAAGCCGCAGCGAGCGTGCTGCAGCGCAGAACGTCCCCATGACCAACTACGGCATTTCCATTGCCTATATGCACGGCATTTTAAAGCGCAGCGTCGCTCCCCTGCCGGATATCGCCAAGCTGCTGGAGTAAAGCAGCTGAACAGAAGAAAGTGAGGGTATGAACCATGCACAGCTTTTTATATTATTACCTGATCTTCATCAACTGCACCGCCTTTGTCGTCTACGGTGCGGATAAAGCCTTCGCCAAAATGCATAGCTGGCGTGTGCCGGAAATAGTGCTGCTGGTTTTGGCAGCGCTCGGCGGCAGCGCAGGCGCATTTATCGCCATGCAGCTTTTCCGCCATAAGACACAGCATTTGAAGTTCATCTTCGGCGTACCGCTCATCTTCTTCCTGCAGGTGGCACTCATCAGCTATTTTTTCTATAAGGGCTGAGCGCTCTCTAAAAACCGTACAAAAGCGTACAAACCGTACAACCCCTTGCTGAATAAGGCTTTGGGGCTGTACGGTTTTATTTTCTTATACTTATAACTCCGCAATCTTCGGCGGATACTTTTCTTCGAATGTACGCAATACACCAAGCAGTCTTTTGTCCAGATAGCTTATGCTCTGCTCCCGTAGTTTTTGCGGAATGCCGTAGTAGCATTCTGCTACCGCACCGGTGATTGCTGCCAGTGTGTCGCTGTCGCCGCCGATAGAAATAGCATTACGGATTGCATCCTCATAGCTTGTCGACTCGAAGAAGGCCATCAATGCCTGCGGTACGGTATTCTGGCAGGTTTCGTTGAACATATAGGAATCGCGGATACCGTCAAGCGTGAAGTCCATAGGATAATAGTTAGCATCAATATAATCCTTGATGGCTTGCATATCTGCGCCCTGCTTAGCCATAAAGGCTGCCACAGCAGTTGCCTCCGCTCCCTTAATGCCCTCCGGATGGTTGTGCGTCACATCCGTCACCATCAGCGAAAGCTGTTTGACCTGCTCCATAGTATTCGCAGCATAGACAACACCGCTCACGCGCATTGCCGAACCGTTGCCATAGCTGTTATAAGGCTGCGGATCGCCGAAATAAAGCCAGCAAGAAAACGTTCTGCCATAACCGGCATCAGGATATGCATCACCAAAGGCACGCATTTTTGCCACAGCCTGCTCGCGCAAATCACTGAAATCAGGCTGGCTCTCCAAAAGCGCCTGGCATAATGCTAAAGACATTACGCTGTCATCTGTAAAAAAGCAGTCATTAGTCAAAAACTCAAAATCCTTCGCTTTATAATTATCCCATTCAAAACGTGAACCGACAATATCGCCGATAATTGCACCTAGCATTGTATACGCCTCCACTCTTTTGTTATATGTATATTATAGCATAATCGTTTAAACCGTACACCAATACAAAACCGTACATGCGCAAAGGCTTGCCCTGCCTACGTTTGTACGGTTTGTACAGTTTTGTACGGTTTTTGAGGATAGCCAAAATATACGCATATAAAGCTAAAGAAACGCTCTGCCAACCTTGCGGTCAGCAGAGCGTTTTATTGTGTCAGTATTAAGCCTCAGCTTATTTGAAGTAGCTTACGCCGGACAGGAAAATCTTCTGATCCTTGTCGCCGACAATGTTGCGGAACAGGCCCGGAGCAAAGCGCTCGCTGTGGCCCATCTTGCCGAGGATACGTCCGTCGGGGCTGGTGATGCCTTCGATAGCATACAGGCTGCCGTTCGGGTTGAACGGAGTGTTCATGGTCGGTACGCCCTGAGCATTTACATACTGGGTAGCAACCTGGCCGTTAGCGAACAGCTCTTTGATAGTGCTTTCCGGAGCGTAGAAGCGGCCTTCGCCGTGGGATACGGCAACAGCATGCTCTTCGCCGGGCTCGCACAGGCTGAACCACGGAGATTTGTTGGAAACAACTCTGGTGGTAACAATTTGGGAAATATGGCGGCCGATGTTGTTGAAGGTCAGGGTCGGTGCATCGCTGGTCATATCGCGGATATCGCCGTACGGAACGAGGCCGAGCTTAATCAATGCTTGGAAGCCGTTGCAGATACCCAGCATCAGGCCATCGCGGTTCTCCAGCAGGTCGCTGATTGCTTCCTTGATGCGCGGGTTGCGGAACATGGTAGCGATGAACTTGCCGCTGCCGTCAGGCTCGTCACCGGCGCTGAAGCCACCGGGGATCATAACAATCTGGGAGTTGTTGATATATTTAACCATTGCTTCTACGGATTCTTCGATAGCAGCAGCGGTAAGGTTGCGTACGATGAAGGTGTTAGCTTCGGCACCTGCAGCTTCAAAAGCACGGGCGCTGTCGTATTCGCAGTTGTTGCCGGGGAATACGGGGATGAATACGCGCGGTTTAGCGATATTCACCGGAGCGGTTAGCGTCAGCTCGCTCTTGTACAGCGGCATAGCGATGTCAGCAGGCTCTTCTGCCTTCGGAGTGCCGTCCGGGAAGATGCCCAGCAGCGGCTCGCGGTATGCGGCAAAGGCTTTCTCAGCGTCAATCTTGGTGTCGTTGATGGTGATGCCTGCTTCGGCAGTAGTATGGCCGAGCAGCATGTAATCAAGGCCTTCGAACAGCTCTTCTGGTTCTACGCCGGCTGCCAGCTCGAGGACCATGCCGCCGGGCTGCAGAGTGAAGAGGCTGTCGGTATCGTGGAACGGTTTGATGAATTCAAAGCCAAGCTCGTTGCCCAGGCTCATGGTGGTTACCAGTGCAGCTACGCCACCCTCTTTGACTGCGGCAGCAGCAGCAATCTTGCCTGCTTCCATAGCCTTGTGTACAGCGGTCAGGTTTTCCTTCAGCGCTGCAAAATCCAGGACTTCTGCACTATTGCGCGGGCAGGACAGGAAGATTACCTTGTCGCCTGCTGCCTTGAAGTCGGCAGATACAGCCTTGTTGCCGTCGATTACGCCTACGGCGAAGGAAACGAGTGTCGGCGGAACGGTTTTGTCCATGAAGGTACCGCTCATGCTGTCCTTGCCGCCGATTGCCGGCAGGTCCAGAGCATCAAGTGTGGTGAAAGCGCCCAGCAGTGCGCTGAACGGCTGGCCCCAGCTGTTGGCATCATGCAGTTTCGGGAAGTACTCCTGCAGAGTCAGGCGCAGCTTAGCCGGGTCGGCACCCAATGCTACAGCGCGAACTACGGATTCAGTTACAGCGTACATTGCGCCATGGAACGGGCTCCAGCAGGCAACGTTCGGGTTGTAGCCGCAGGCCATTACGCTGGCTGCGGTGGTGTTGCCGTGCAGCACAGGAATGCGCCCTACCATGCCCTCGCTCGGGGTGAGCTGGGTTTTGCCGCCGAACGGCATCATTACGGTGCCGCGGCCGATGGTGCTGTCAAAGCGCTCGGACAGGCCCTTTTCGCTGCAGACATTCAGACGGCCGAGGTTAGCCAGCCATGCAGCTTCAAGGTCAGCAGCGGAGGTTACTTCGGCAGGAACCTGCTCGAATACGTTGTCCTCTTTTTCTTCGCTTACTACGATGTTGGTGTGTTGTGCAACACCGTTGGTATCGAGGAAAGCGCGGGACAGGTCAACAATTTTATCGCCACGCCAGAACATAACCAGGCGCGGTTCTTCGGTAACGTCAGCAACAACAGTTGCTTCTAGGTTTTCTTCGTCAGCATATTTGATGAAGGCATCGCGGTCAGCGGCAGCAATAACAACAGCCATACGCTCCTGAGATTCGGAGATAGCAAGCTCGGTGCCGTCCAGGCCTTCGTATTTCTTGGGAACCTTGTCGAGGTCAATAACAAGACCGTCGGTCAGCTCGCCGATAGCAACGGATACACCGCCTGCACCGAAGTCGTTGCAGCGTTTGATCATTGCGGTTACAGCAGGGTTGCGGAACAAACGTTGGATTTTGCGTTCGGTCGGAGGATTGCCCTTCTGTACCTCTGCGCCGCAGCTCATGAGGGAGTCAACGGTGTGCTCCTTAGAGGAACCGGTTGCACCGCCGCAGCCGTCACGGCCGGTTTTGCCGCCCAGCAGCACTACGATATCGCCGGCAGCGGGACGCTCACGGCGAACTGCACTGCGGGGAGCAGCGCCGATTACGCCGCCGATTTCCATACGCTTCGCAACAAATTTATCATGATAGTATTCCTGTACATGGCCGGTTGCCAGACCAATCTGGTTGCCGTAGGAGCTGTAGCCTGCAGCTGCGCCGATGGTAATCTTGCGCTGAGGCAGCTTGCCGGGCAGGGTTTCGCTGATCGGGGTGCGCGGGTCGGCACTGCCAGTTACGCGCATAGCCTGATATACATAGGAACGGCCGGACAGCGGATCGCGGATTGCACCGCCGAGGCAGGTAGCAGCGCCACCGAACGGTTCGATTTCGGTCGGATGGTTATGGGTTTCGTTTTTGAACATTACCAGCCACTCTTCGGTCTTGCCGTCGATTTCGATAGGCACAACGATAGAACATGCGTTGATTTCTTCGGACTGGTCAAGGTCAGCCAGCTTGCCTTCCTTGCGCAGCTTCTTCATGCCGATTACGGCAATGTCCATCAGGGTTACCGGACGCTCGGTGTCTTCACCGTAAACTTCGTCACGGGCAGACATGTATTTGTCATAAGCCTCTTGTACAGGCTGGGTAAAGGTACCGGGAACGATATCTACATCTTCAATCTGCGTCATGAAGGTGGTATGACGGCAGTGGTCGGACCAGTAGGTATCCAGCACACGGATTTCAGTAATAGTCGGCTCACGGTGCTCTTCGTTGAAGTATTTCTGGCACCACAGCAGGTCCTCCAGGCTCATAGCCAGGCCCATGGATTGGCGCAGTGCTTCCGCTTCTTCCTTGGACATGGTCAGGAAGCCGGTAACGGATTTTACCTTTTCCGGCTCCTCGCAGGTGCTGATGAGGGTTTCAGGCTTAGCCTGCTCAGCCTCACGTGCTTCAATCGGGTTGATGCAGTAAGCCTTGATTTTTTCGACTTCTTCCGCAGTCAGCTCGCCTTCCAGCACATATACCTTAGCGGCAGCAACCATCGGGCGCTCCTTTTGGGTAATCAGCTGGATACATTGTTCGGCAAAATCCTCGCGCTGGTCATATTGACCGGGCAGCAGCTCTACGGCAAAGGCAGCCTCGCCTGCAGCCAGCGGCAGCTCCTCTTCTACGACATTGTCGACAGGCGGCTCGGACAGCACCAGCTGCTTAGCCATAGCGAATTCCTCATCGCTCAGGCCCATCACGTCATAGCGGTTAACGATACGCATACCGGTAAGATTGCTCATACCGAGGTTGTTGCGCAGATCTGCCAGCAAGCCATGTGCTTCGACAGCAAAGGCATCCTTCTTTTCTACAAAAAGTCTTCTAATGTTACTCATATACACGGCCTCCAATGTAATTTTTTGAGGTGAATACTTGCTATTTATGTATCTATTTTAACCAATACACGTATATGGTTATACCAAATAGATTATAAAGAAATATATTGTCTAGGTAACAAACTTGTATTATTTTGACAATGTATTCCCTTGTAAAACCTGTTGTTTGTGACTTTATAGTGTCACAAACTAAGCTTCTATCACAGCAACGTGCTTTTCCGAACATTCCTGCAAGATGTGCCCATAGATAGCATAGGTGACCGCTATGCTGGTGTGTCCTAAGCGTTCTGTTATAAGAGCGATAGGCACATGCTTGTAAATCATGTTGGATGCATTTGTATGCCGTATTCCGTGGAACGTGAAAGGTCTAGTGATACCTGCGCCCTTCCTAGTGAAATCCCATGCATGGATAAGCAACCGCTCCACATAGAAGCTATCTCTTTTCCTATTATAGAAGATATATGGTGACTTGTCAAAGCTAAGGGGTTTTAAAGACATAAGAAGTTGTGTTGTCTTCTCAGATATTTTAATGGTGCGATACCCGGCTTGTGTCTTAGGGTATGTAATTATTGTCTTGTTATTCTTATCCTTAGCTAAGGTTCTTTTTACAGATATTGTATTAGAGACATTATCAAGACAATCCCATGTAAGAGCTAACAGCTCCCCTTCTCTCATGCCTGTTTCGTAGGCAAGACAATACAGAGCATAGAACTGATACTTCAGCATAGGCTTCTCCTTGTGCTCCCATAACGTCAGGAGGAACGCTTTGATTCGCTCATGCTCCTCTTGCGATAAGACAACCACTTCATGCTTAGGTTTGTCACTCTTTGGTGTCTTTTTCGTTGAGGACACAGGTGACTTTCCAATGAGGTCTTGTTCCACACACCATCTGAAAAAGAGCCGTAAGCGACCTATGTAATTAAGATAGGTATTAGTTGCATAGTTCTTTTGCTGCCATTCTAAGAGCATGGTATCTATAGTATGAGTGGTAACCTTAGATAATGCTAAGCCATTAGCGGTGTTGTCTAGTAGCTTCAGTACACGTCTTGTGGTGATTATTACTGACCCTGACATCCGCTGAGCTTCTAGGTGCTTAAGGTACACCTCACCTTGATACTTTATTGTGTCTTCCTCTGCTTTTACTTGCAGACCTTTATCCTCTTTGTCTCTCTGAAGCTTCTTCAGCTTCTCCACAGCTTCCTTTTTTGTGTCTGCTGTGGCTGATAGCCATCGCCTTTTGCCATCCACAGGGTCTAATTCTACCCTGATACGCACTTTACCACTAGGGAGGGTTATTATAGACCCCTCTCCTTTAGGTCTTCTATGAGTGGGTTTAGATGGCATTTTAATACCTCCTGACTTCAAAAATTGCCAAAAATTGTGAAAGGGTATATTTAATATAGAGATTGCTTGGTTTCCCCCCGTGCCCCGGGGTCTTCGGGTATCCAGCGAAATAGTATACACTATATCTAAATAGTATATGCTATATCAGTGCTCCCAAGGTGACAAGTTACGTCCGATAACATATGTTATGTTAAATTTAGCCTAGTTATACAAGGTTTTTACATGCTGCCTATATATTATTACCTAGTTTTTATGGAGATATTGCGAACATATGTACATTATAGTAAACATATAGCACAATTTAGGCAAAAATTAGACATAAAATGTATCTGTATATATGCCCTAGGTAACTACCATAACTACTATATCTACAGTTCCTACTACATCCATTATATCCATGAGCTACTATTGGTTGTATTACTATAGATACTATTGTTACTATTGCTACTACCATTATACAGTCACCAGCTACTATTATATATCGCTGCTGCGCTTGTGCATAATAGTTGCATCCTGCTGCTCATGTATCCATTGTATAATCATTTGTCGCAGAAGCTCACTACTATTAATAGCTTTACTTTTACATAATGTTTGAAATTGCGCCCTTAGCTCTTTTGGTACTCTCACTTGTATAAATACATCTTTTTGTTTTTCGTCAAACATGGTGCATTCCTCCTTTTCCTCCATTATACTACATCCCACTACATTATGCTACATCCTTATAGAATTTTTCGTTTTTTGTTGTGTAATGTATTGACATGTAGTGTGAACTGTGGTATTATATAACCATAGGGAGATACAAAAAGACTATATCCCTATATATTTTTTAAACGTCATGTAGTGACAACGAACTACAAAAGGGAGGAAAAAGACATGAGAAGACAACAAAAGCATATCAATAACCCTGAACAAATTGGATATAAAAAGGAAAAAACCATTGGGGGCTACGTGATTAAAAACTATACGTTAACATACGGTATCTATTGGGGGCATTATACCTTGATAGTAACTGATTTAGGCTTTGGGGTGTCGGCTGTCTTGTATGGCAAGCATGAGCCTACAGAGCTTTACAGAGACAAATAAACTTTTATCGGTACTACCACCCCGGCGGTGGTACTCATTAAGAGCTTATTAACTCTTAAACTTAATAACCTAGGAGGTATTAATAATGGTTAAAAATGTTTGTCTTATTATCACACTGCTGCTCATGGTACACCTGAACTGTGAAGCAGCTACTACCCTGCCGGGAGAGTGCGAAAGCTGCCTTAATGGTGAACCAACTACCCTGCAAGTTGTTATCCATGACTTGTCTATGGGCAGCCTGAGCGGTGCTGCTGCTGACCTTGGCATGTTTGACCTTGCCGACGTTCTTTTAAAAATTGAGGAGGTGGCAAGCAAATGAGCTATGACGAAATCATGGTTATATTGTCTACCATTGAAAACATTTTACATGATTATAACTACCCTTATTATAAACATGATGAAGCAGCGGATGCCCTTGTAAAGTTGCACAATACCTATTGTGATGCCTGCAACCTGCAAGATGACTATATTATGCAGAATACAGAAGAGGAGCTGGAGCAGCTTTTACCCGTTGACCCATTGCAAGCCTTTTACGATGGAAGAGCCAGCAGCGACAATTATAACCCAAATGATACATGGATTAGTCTGAACGGATATATGCATATAGTATCCTGCACAAATAGCGAGTTGATTGACAAGTTTATATATTTGTCTGATATTGCCCGCTGGTTAGAAGACAAGGAAAAAGAAGAACAGGAGAGATTATTGGAAGAGCTTACAGAGCTTGCCAACGACTACAACGAGGAAAAAGAAGACTAATAAACTTTTATCGGTACTACCGCCCCGGCGGTGGTACTCATTAAGAGCTTATTATAACTCTTAAAATTAAATATATGGAGGGATTAGTTATGTATGCTATCTATTTAAAATGTCCTAGTGGACGTTTTCACCCTATTAGTTTACCTGAAGGCATTACAGTTAACCGCTTATTATTTGCAAGTGTATGGGCAGAACGCCAGCAAGCACAAAAGGTATTACAGACGCTGAAAAAGTGGAATACTGACGCAATAATGCAAATACGGAAAGTAGGTGTATAGCATGAAAATTTATGGCGTATATAGTATTACAAATTGCTTTACCCTGCTTATTATTGCCATAAAGCACGATATAGAAGACTGTGTAAAAGTGGTACTGTATGACGGCGAGACATATACACGCCCTACATGGTGTAAAGTGAGATATAACGCACACGGCGAGGCATATTTTATTAAATATAACCGCCGTTATTACCTTAAAGATATAGAGAGGGAGATGTAAAAATGAAGAAGTATTTTACAGTCTATTATGTAGATAAACACACCGGAGAAGTAGTAAATGCTGATATTGTCACCGCAAGAACGGCAAGTGATGCTGTCATAATTGCAGAACTGTCCATGAATGAAGAGGACTTAAAGCACTATAGTTGCTGTGCAGGTGCTGCCCCTTTTTACTTTAACAAATAAATAGCTTTTATCGGATGCACAGACAGTAATTGGCTGTGTATCTCATTAAGAGTTATTTATATAACTTCTTAAAACTATAAGTTTAGGAGGTACAAAAGAAAGGTGAAAAAATGTTTAGTTTATTTGATTGAGTGCCTTTTGGTATCTAAACATACTAATCAGGTGCTAAAAGAGGTTGCAAGATGCATAGCAGCCTTGCTTTTTGTCTTGTTTTTTAGTATTGATTGGGATGCAACGCTGGATGCATGGGGGGTGCTCAAATAATGCTAGTAGTAGACAAAAATACCACACCCCTTGATTGGTTAAAATTTGAGCTGGAGCAGCAGCAACAACATCTACAAGCAATGCAAGCCGTATATGCTGACAAGTATGTCAAGGGCAAAAAGCAACGCACAAAAGCAGCAAAGGCATTAAAAGTAGAGATATACCGCCAGCAGGGGCAAATAATAGGCTTAGAAGCAGCTTTAAACATTTTTAAGCCTATCCCCTTTTAATTAAGAGTTTTTAGGACATACAAGGTATAACCTGCCTTGTATGTCTTATAAAGCTTTTAAAGCTTTAATAATACTATAGGAGGCGCAAGAGTAAATGAAAAAGCAAGGTAAGACATTTTTTGTTGATGTAGATGCACATAATCAACTTGCTATCCATCGTAGCCCTAGCGGACATTTTACGTGTATCCGCTACTGTGACGGCATACAGATGCATAAAGCAGAACGCATTTTACAGTATAATGCAGCTTTAAAAATGGGATTGACGCTGCCGGAACTGCTGGAAAAATTCAAACTAGAGTAACCAAAAACTGAACAGAGGTACGGACAAAACTGTACCTCTAATTTTTTGCACCCTTTTTTCGCACCTCAACCAAACGGAACGAAACGACGTTCGTGGTTACCGAAGGTCACCTGAGCGGAACGAAACGTGTTGTCTTTTGGAGCGCACGGAACGAAACGAAACGAGGGATGCAGGGGCAACCCAAGCTGCCAAGCAAGGCAAGGTTACTTTAGGACAAGCAAGGCAAGCCAAAGGGTACACGTATTAGAAGAAGGCAAGCAAGTTTTCTGCAATGGGTCACCTTTAATGAAGAAAGACCCATCAACACAAGGAGGTATTTACAATGACACAAGTAGATGTGGACATGATGGAAGAAGAATTAAAGTTGGAATCTGCCTACAGATTAGCAGGGTACGAAACGATGCAACGCAACCTGCAACAAGCCAAAGAAAATAGCATGGTAGATACAGCTACCCCTATTGGACAAGCATTTTTCACGCACAAGCTGTTAGCTGTCAAAGACACCATCGAACAATGGCTTATTAAGAACATGAAACCTAAAGCAGGTGTAAAGCCTAACTACACCTTTCTTTTGGAAGACCTGAAAAGAGAGTTCCGCACAGAAGATGATGAGGTAGATATTGACACAATATCTTCTATCTGTGCTAGTGTTACCTTATCCGCTATTCTGAACGCCTTAACACTCAAAGGTGAAAAAGGTAACTACCTGAACGATGTGGCTGCTAAGGCTGGACGTGGATTGTACTACGAATATCAGATGAAAGCCTTTGAAAATTGGCTGAAGACACAAGATACCAATAAAGGAGCATTGGCAGGTATAGAAAAGAGAGTTGGTCTTCATTATCGCTATGTCTATCTCAAACAGGCTATGTCTAAATGTGGCTACGCTGCCCCGAATTGGGATAGTCAAAACACAGCTATCCGTACATTAGGAACTGCTTTTGTTGTCTTAGCGCAGGAAGAAACAAACTACTTCACCTTAGAAGCTACTATGGAAACCCCTTCTGAGCTTATCCCCACAGAGCAATTCACAGAAGCATGGCAGCGCAATGAAGACAACATGCTGGAACATGCAAGACAAAGCTGTCCTATGATTATTCCCCCAAAAGATTGGACAAGCTATGAGGATGGTGGTTATTATGGTGACCTTGCCTCCTTCACCTCTCTCCTGCGCTTAAAGTACCTTGATACTATTTTTGGTAAGCAATACAAACGTCGACTTATGCAACTTGACATTCCGCAAGTGTACAAAGCAGTCAATAGTATTCAAGCAACCCCATGGGTAATCAATAAGCAGGTATTAGAGGTGCTGAAGCAATGCAGACAACACAACTATATCCCCTGCTCTAGTGAGAATGGTAATGTGTTGTCTTTAGAAAATGATGATGCACCCAAACAGCCATCAGCTACAGCTACTGAAGAAGAAGTAAAAGCATATAAGAAAAAGGCTGTGGAATACTACAAAGGTCTGAAACGCCGTATGTCTTTGCAGAATCGTGCAAATACGATTATAAACACAGCAGAACGCTTCAGCTCCTATGCACACATCTACTTTCCGTGGAACATGGACTTCAGAGGTCGCATCTATCCTATCCCCTCTTTCAGTCCTCAAAGTGATGATTTAAACAAAGGCTTATTGCTCTTTGCAGACACACCCCCCTGCCAACATGAAGAAGACATCAAATGGCTTGCAATTACAGGTGCTAATTTAGCAGGTGTGGATAAAGTAAGCTACGATGACAGAATTGCATGGGTATATCAGCATGAAGAAGATATATTAGCATCTGCTGCTGACCCTATGGGGCATCAATGGTGGCTTCAGCAAGATGAGCCTGTACAAATGCTTGCCTTCTGCTTTGAGTGGGCAAAAGCTAAGCAATGGATAGCTGAGCATGGCTCTATTGTCGGTTGGGTAACAGGTCTCCCCTATGCTCAGGATGGAACGTGCTCCGGTCTGCAACATTTCAGTGCTATCCTTAGAGACCCTATTGGCGGTAAAGCTGTAAACCTTGTACCCCAAGACAAACCAAATGACATCTATGCACAAGTGGCAGAAAAAGTCAATGAATTTTTGAAAAAAGATGCAGTAAACGGCACTCTTGATGAATGGGATGAAAAGAAGCTGAGAATGAAGTTTGGCACAAAGACCCTTGCACAAATATGGTTAAACTTTGGGGTAAACCGCAAAGTTACTAAAAGACCCACCATGACACTTGCCTATGGTGCTAAAAAGGCAGGATATACTGCTCAAATTATGGAAGACACAATAAAAAAGGCAATGAGAGAACAAGGAGAAGCTTGTGTCTTCACTCAGTCTAATAATTTTCAGGCTGCACAGTATTTAGCTGGTCAGATATGGGATGCAGTAGGTCAGACAGTTGTAAAAGCTGTTGAGGGTATGGATTGGTTACATAAATGTGCTAAACTTGTCACAAAAAATTCAAATGTTGTGTCTTGGGTTACACCATTAGGATTATTGTTACAACAGAGCTATGTCAAGTTTGATATTGAAATTGTCAAGCTCAGATGTGCCGGAAAACGCTATCGTATCTATACTCCCCATCAGAATGGGCAGATAGACAAAAGCAGACAAACAAATGGTATTGCCCCTAACTTCATCCATAGTATGGATGCTTGTCACCTGCAGCTCACTGTCTGCAAGTGTAAAGATGCAGGAATCAACCACTTCACAATGATACATGATAGCTATGGTTGCCCTATGTCTCAGGTAGATATTATGTATAAATTAGTAAGAGAAGCTTTTATAGAGCTTTATACAGAGCATGATGTACTTGCAGAATTTAAAGAATCTCTGCAATATTTAGTAACTAAAGAACTCCCTGTTCCCCCTAAAAAGGGTGAATTAGACTTGAACATTATAAGAGACAGTAAGTATATATTTTGCTAATGGGTCACCTTTAGTGAAAGAAAGAAGACAATAGATAACTATAGATGCCTATAGATTCTATAGAGACCTTAAGTACCTAAGGTTATGTTATTAATAACTAATAATAACTTACCTAAGGTAACTAAAGGTCTCTATTGTCTTTATAGTCCCTTTAGTTTACTTTAGTTACCTAAAGAAAATGCTAATGGGTCACCTTTAGTGAAGAAAAGACAACACACTTTTCAAAATCTAAATCACGCCGTTTCTATTTCCTTTCTGTGTTGTCTTTTCTCAATAATTTTTAAGGAGGTTTAATATGCTAGCAGTTGAAGCTTTTAAGGGACAGCCAATTAAGGTCACAAGCGGTGCCTACAAAGGCAAGAGAGGTTTCATTTTTTCGATGGGTGCGCATCAGGCAAATGTGAAGCTTGAAGATAATGATAGCGAAAAGCCATTCATTAATGCAGTAAAGGTATATGAGCATTTAGAGCCTATCGACGGCAATACAACCTGTGATTCTAAGCATCCTTACCTTGGTGGTCTTGTTGGTGAGGTAACATTACCTGCCCCCAAGTTCTATGACGAACACTACACATCCATGGTAGGCTTAGAGCCTATTGAGCTGATGCAGCTTGTGTTGTCTTATGATGAGTTTATTGGTTTTCTCAAAGGCAACATCATCAAATACACCCTGCGAGCTGGCAAGAAGCAAGGTGAAGCTGCAGAAAAGGATGCAGCTAAGGCTAAACGCTATATCGAATGGCTCATGAAACTTGGCTATAAGATGCCAATCAATCCAAAGGAGGACTAAAATTTGGTAAACATTAAATTCAAAAAACTTGACCCTAACGCCACCCTCCCCCAAGCAATGACAGGTGGAGCTGCTGGTCTTGACTTGGTTTGTCTTAACCGCATTGCGGTGACACCGAACCGCTGGTCTTCAAAGGCAGCTATCATCCGCACAGGCTTGGCTATGGAATTGCCTAGTGGCTATTATGCTGAGGTTGTCTTGCGCTCCTCTACAGGTAGAGATACAAAACTCAGACTTGCTAATCAGGTCGGTATTATTGATTCTGATTATCGTGGTGAAATCATGTTGTATGTGGAGAATTTAGGTGACCATCTTGAAATTATTGATGCTGGTCAGCGCATTGCACAACTGTTGATTCACAAAATTGAAGAAGTGGTGATTGAAGAAGCCACTGAGGAGCTGTCTAAGACTGAAAGAGGTCTTGAAAGTGGCAGTACAGGCAAGGGGACTAAACCTGCTGTGAAGACAAGAAGAGTTAAGGAGGTAACAAAGGATGCCTAAGTTTAAAATTGGTGACAGAGTAAAATGCATTGCAGCACATGATGGTAACAGTCATATTGTGGGACAAGAGGGCACTGTACGCGCTGTTTCAGCTATTCTCAATACAGTTGCTGTAGAATTTGATAATTATGTACACGGACATAGTTTATTATCTTCTTATCGCTGTGAACCGGGGCATGGATGGCATATTGATGCAGACAAACTTGAACTTATCCCTAAACCTAAACATGACCTTAAGATTATTATCTACCGCCAAGGCAATAAAGTCTTTTTAAAGTATGTGGTAGACAAAAGAGGGGCAGCAGAAACGTGTGCTGCTTGTAATCCTGAAGATATCTTTTCTTTCATTACAGGGGCACAGCTTGCTTTTGCACGTTTTGTACAACAATACGATGCTAAACCTGTGCTTTTAAAAGAGACATTAAAGAATATTGAAATTATTTAAAAAATAAAGGAGAATAACAAACATGGCAAAGAATGATTTTGCACAAATCACAACCCCTGCTGGTGAGGCGGTGTACCCTAAGCTCCGCAGCACTGAAGTCTTTGATGGCGAGGATACCGGAAAGTATGTCTGCGGTATCAAATTGTCTAAAGAAGACACTGATAAGCTGATTCAACGTATCGAAAATGAATGGGAGATGGCTAAGAAGTCCCCCGACTTTGACGGCAAACGCTATGGTCGCAACTCTGCCCCTGCCCTTGGTTTCCATGAGGACAAAGATGGTGATATTGTCTTTAAGGCTAAGACCAACGCTGTTATCAAGACCAAAGCTGGTGATGTTATCGAAAAGACTATGGCTGTCTTTGATAAGAAGGGTAAACCTATGGATGAAGAGATGGAAGTAGGTAATGGCTCTACCATTCGCCTGTGTATGCTTCTGCGCCCCTTCTATGCTTCTGCTACTGTCTATGGTATCCAACTGCTTCTGAAAGCAGTTCAGGTATTGAATTACGTCGCTCCTGCTGCTGGTGCAGTATCTGCGGATGATTGTGGCTTTGATGTAGAAGAAGAATTTGATGAGGATAAAGTACCCTTTGCTGATGAGGGTGCAGACTTTTAAAGCCTATGGCTATTAAATTTAACCGCAGAGGTGGCTTTTCCACTCTCAACAAACCATATCGTAGCGGTTTAGAAGACCGCTTAGCGCAGCAGCTTGAAAATGCAGGTGTACCTAAGGTGTACGAAAAATACTCTATCGCCTATGAGATTCCTGCAACGAAGCATCATTATACCCCTGACTTTATTCTACCTAATGGTATCATCATTGAAGCCAAGGGTATCTTTGAAGCTGCTGACCGCAAGAAGCATCTGCTTATCAGACAACAATATCCAAATTTAGACATACGCTTTGTATTCTCCAACGCTAAGACAAGAATCGGTACAGGAGCTAAGACTACTGTGGCTGAATGGTGTGAGAAGCATGGATTCCAATACGCCAGCCGTGAGATTCCCTCTCGTTGGTTTAAGGAAACCATGAAGGACACCAATGGTCTTGTCCTGCGTGGCAAAGGTGAGCGTATTGTCACTCTTTAAATTCAAAGAGCGCACTAAGACCACACAGATATGTGTTGTCTTAAGAAACCTAAAAGGTAAGTGCAAACGTGAGCTGTTTAGGGAAGCTTACAGACAAGGTGAAGTTGACACAGGCTTTCACTTTATTGTCTTCAATAATGGTCTTTTTGAGACCGACAGAGAAATAAAGGCAGTTGCCGGATATAACCTGCCTGAATGTGAGACTTCTGTGTATGTCTTAGCTGATACACTAGGACGCAAGAAAATATCCGATGCTCAGCAGCATGTGCTGAATGAGCTAAAGGTACAATATGATGTGCCTATAAAATTTATTACTGACGAGGTGTAATTATGGAGACACATCAACCCTGCCCTGCTTGTGGCAGCCACGATGCCTTAACCATCTATGAAGATGGGCACAGTTATTGTTTCTCATGCAACACCTATTTTCGCAGTAGCAAGGAGGAGAAAAAATTGTCAAGTGGATTAAAGAAACAAGGTCTGATAGACCTACAGGACATGGTGGTCTCCCCCTTGCCTAAGCGGAAACTGACAAAACAAACCTGTGCTAAATATGGCTACTTTACCTCTAAGGCACATGGTCAGCCTGTGCAGGTAGCTTGTTACTATGATGATGACAACAAACTGCTTGGTCAGAAAATCAGATATGCTGATAAGACCTTTGAAGCTAGAGGTTCTTTTAGTGAGCGGTTCTTTGGTCAACATCTGTTCCAAGGTGGTGGTAAGAAGCTAGTGATAACCGAGGGTGAGATTGATTGTCTTACAGTCTCTCAGGTACAAGGCAACAAATATCCTGTTGTGAGTATCCCTACAGGTGCTGCTAGTGCTGCTAAGGTCTTCAGAGCTAATTTTAATTGGCTAGAGAGCTTTGAGGAAGTCATTGTCATGTTTGATATGGATGATGCCGGACGTAAAGCTGTAAAGGCTGTCAGCGGTATCCTGTCCCCTAATAAGCTTAAGATAGCATGGTTGCCCTGCAAAGACCCAAATGAGTGCTTGCAAGAGGGCAAGAGTGATGCTGTTGTAAAAGCTGTTTGGGAAGCCAAGACATACACCCCTGCTGACATTATCAAAGGTGATGAACTGTGGGAGGTATTGTCTAAGCATGAAGAATCACTGAACTACCCCTTACCTTGGGACATCCCCCTACAGAACATGACTGATGGTCTACGTAAAGGTGAGCTTGTTGTTATCACAGCAGGTACAGGTATAGGCAAAACTACGTTCGTTAGACAACTAGCCTACCATCTTGGTACTGAGTGCTATTGTAAAGTAGGTATGCTGATGCTGGAAGAAAATGTTAAGCACACCGCCAATGGTCTTGTGTGTCTTAAGTTAGGTAAACCTACTCATAGACCTATCATTGACAGTGAATACAAGAAAGCCTTTGAAGACATCATGGATAATTTTGTCTTCTATAATCACTTTGGCTCTATTGAGTGTGAAGACCTTTTGCAAACCATCCGTTACATGGTAACAGGTGAGCAGGTGGATTTTGTTGTCTTAGACCACATCTCCATTGCTATTAGCGGTCTTGACATCGAAAATGAGCGTAAGGCTACCGATGTACTTATGACGAAACTACGTTCGCTTGTAGAGGAGACAGGTGTAGGCATGTTGGTTGTCTCTCACCTGCGCAGAACTGAGGGTACTCCGGCTGAAGAAGGTGGCGCACTTTCCCTCTCCCACCTGCGTGGTTCACAGGCTATCTCACAGCTCTCTGATGCTGTGTGGGGTCTTGAAAGAAACCAACAGGATGAAGGGGTGAAGAAGAACCTTGTACGTGTAAGGGTGCTTAAGAACAGATATAGTGGTGATACAGGTATCGCCGGATACCTTGCATATGACAAGGAGCATAATATTTTAAACGCTGTAAAGGACTTATCAGAGTACGAAGCCCCTGTGTGTCCTTTTGATACTGATGAAACAGAGAAAGGAGATTTTTAGATGTTTGAAATCTTAGAAAAGCTTATTGATTGGTGTACTTCCCTGCTGTCTTGGTTGTCTCGTAAGCAGGTCGAAGCTGCTAAGGCTCGCATCAAGAACTGCGATAGTATGATTCATAATGCCAACAAAGCTAAGATGGCATACTTGCAGAAGCATGAGAAGACAATCAATGCTCTTGAAAATGAGCGTGAGCGTATGGAATACTTCCTGTCGCAAGATGCTGTGGAGCTGTAAGCTATGCTCTACTTTGATATTGAAACTGATGGTCTGCTGGACAATGTCACTAAGGGGCATTGTCTAGTAATCATCGACGAACAGAACAACATCTCAGCTTACAGACCTGATGATTTTAAAAAAGGAGCTATGCGATTAATCGCTGCTCTGAGGGATGGAGAAAGCATCTGTGGGCATAACATCATCAACTATGACTGTGCTGTCTTAGCTAAACTCTATCCCGAGTTTCGCATAAAGCGAGAATGGAGACCACAAGTTTTAGACACACTTGTGCTGTCACGCCTTATCTGTGGCAACATAGAAGATACTGACCATGCTAGGGTACGTAATGGTACACTCCCTGCTAAATTGATTGGTAGACAATCACTAAAGGCATGGGGTTATCGCCTTGGGGAACTTAAAGGTACGTATGGTGAGCAAGAGGATGCATGGGATTCTTTCAGTGAAGAAATGCTTTCCTATTGTGTGCAGGATGTCACTGTCACCAAGAAGCTCTATACATACCTTATGAAGATTGGAGCACCTGCTAAGGCTATAGAGCTGGAGCATCAAGCACAATGGCTGATGTCTAAGCAGGAGCGGAATGGTTTTGTCTTTGATTTAGAAAAGGCAGAGAAGCTGAGGGAAACCTTAGAGTTACGCTATGCTGTGTTGTCTTCTCAGCTTGTGTCCATTGTGCCACAGATACCCGATAAGGTCTTCGTGCCTAAAAGAGACAACAAACGCTTAGGCTATAAGAAGGGTGTTCCCATTCAAAGATATAAGGACTTCAACCCCAGCAGCAGACAGCAAGTGGCGTGGGTGCTGGAGCATCAATTCAACTACTTGCCGGAAAATGAAGACTGCTATGAGGATGAACGCCTGAAGATTGATGGTGATACCTTTAAGTTTATTAAAGGGGACGAAAATGCCCCACAGGAACTAAGAGACTTAGCGACTGTCTTTGAGGAATACCTTATGGTAGCTAAGCGGTTAGGTCAACTTGCTACAGGTAACCAAGCGTGGCTGAAGCATGTTAAGGCTGATGGTAGAATCCATGGCAGTGTGAATCCTTGCGGTACAGTAACAGGACGTGCTACCCATGCAAACCCTAATGTTGCCCAAGTCCCCCACGTTGGTAGTCCCTACGGACAAGAGTGCAGGGAGTTGTTTAGAGCACCTGATGGATGGTATGAGGTAGGTGTAGATGCCTGTGGCTTAGAGCTTAGGTGTCTCGCACACTATCTTTATCCCTATGATAAAGGTGCTTATGCTCATGTTATCCTGAATGGTGATATTCATACACTGAATCAACAGGCTGCTGGATTACCCACGAGAAACCAAGCGAAGACCTTTATTTATGCATTTCTCTATGGCAGCGGAGACAAAAATCTTGGCAAGCTTCTCGGTGGTGATGAAGCTATGGGAAAGAAAGCAAAGAATAAATTCCTGAAGGCTACCCCTGCTATCAAGATGCTGCGTGAAGCTGTCAAGAATACACTCGTGGTTGAGTACCACGGAAAAATTAAAGAATGGAAACGTAAGTATTTAAGAGGGCTGGATGGCAGACATCTCCATGTGAGAAGTCTACATTCAGCTCTCAATTTACTTTTACAGTCCTGTGGTGCACTGATATGTAAAAAATGGATATGCCTATGGGAAGAAAATATGATTAAAGCTGGCTATGACCATGGAAAAGATTTTCAGTTCATGGCATGGGTGCACGATGAGGGACAATTATCTTGTAGAACTAGACAAATAGCAGAAGAATCTGTGAGAATCGCCCAAGAATCTATGAGACAAACACAAGAATATTATGGAATCAGATGCCAATTAGATACCGAGGGAAAGATTGGTAGAAATTGGTATGACTGCCACTAGGAGGATGATTAGTAATGGTATTTAACTATAGACGCTTTACTGTAAGCTATATGGAATGGCAAGAATGGAAGCAACTGCTGAAATTGCACGCTATGCGTGGTACATGTATTATGCCTGAAACAGGAGAAGGTGCAGAACTGTCATATGAATACAATAAATTGGAACAGGCTTACGCTAGAGCTTGCACTAAATGTGTACCCGTGGCAGAAATGCTCAGCTATCAAGACATTATCCGTAAAAGATTAGCTAGTGAATGTATGGATGGTGGTTTTACATCTAGCTACTATACACGTGATGCTGCTATCGCCTTGCAGATTATTGCCTATGCCCTGCGTGGTGCTAGAAATTTTGCAGAGGTTGCCCCTCTTGAATTGGAGCTGATTAAGCATTGTGCAGGACACTAAAGGAGGTTATTACAATAAAGATATTAGTAGCATGTGAAGAAAGTCAACGTGTAACCATTGAGTTACGTAAGTTAGGGCATGAAGCCTATAGTTGCGACATCATCCCTTGTAGTGGGGGGCATCCTGAATGGCACTTGCAGCAGGATGTTATTCCATTGTTGAAAGAGAAGTGGGATATGATTATTGCTTTTCCACCTTGTACATATATGACAAATGCGGGTGCATGTAGAATGTATCCGAAAAAAGGGGTTATTAATAAAGAACGCCTAACACTAGCACTTGAAGCTAAGGCGTTCTTTTTGTCTCTTTTAAATGCAGATTGTCCTAGGATTGCTTTAGAGAATCCACGCCCATTAAGAGTAGTGGGGTTACCTAAAGAATCCCAACGTATTCAACCTTGGATGTTTGGTGAGCCTTATACAAAGTTGACCTACCTTTGGTTGAAAGGATTACCCCCTTTGAAGCCTACTAATATTGTTAAAGAGAATATTCAGCCTTTTGTCAATGCGGGTAGCAAAGATGCTAATGGAAATTATCGAAAAAAGAAAGGAACTAAGCATACTGCTATTGAGCGCAGTAAGACCTTTGAAGGTATTGCGAAAGCCATGGCAGAGCAATGGGCAGGTAAAAATGTTTAACATCCCTACTCTACTCTTAGTCATCTGCACCGCCTACACCCCTGCCTTTGACGAATGTGGCAAGACAGATGGCATCACCGCCAGCGGACACCCTGCTATCCAAGGGGTGAATGTGGCGTGTGATGGCTTGCCGTTAGGTACTGAAGTTGTCATAGATAGACACAGCTACATCGTTCAGGACAGGTTTGGCGGTGATTATGGTAAGACAAAAATTGATATTTTTATGAATACTAAAGCAGAAGCCTTTAGGTTCGGAAGACAAACAAAAATTGTGGAGGTAAAGCCTTATGTCGAAACAAAAGCAACCTTTTGTACCAAAGATTGGTCAGAAGGTCTATATCAAACGTCAGAACTCCTTAGGAGAGACTATCTATTTTGAAGGCGTTGTAAATCGTATCCGTGTGGAAGTTAAGTGTAAGCAAGGCAGCTTCATGACTGTTGCTTCTCCACACACCTTAGAGACCAAAGCAAAAGGTATCGGGGTTGGAGGTGACCTGTTCTAATGCCTACTGTTGACCTTATTTCTATGACACCTAACTACATGGCACTCTTAGAGTGTGCCTGTAAACAACCCTATGGTAAAGATGTTACTGCAAAGTCTATCAAGAAGATTATTGAGAGCGGACATCTTAGTGTCTTGGAGCACTGCTATGCTTCCTTTTTGGTGACATGTTCTGTGCGTGTCTTAGGGCAACTCACAAGACACCGCCACCTCAGCTTCACCTGTAAGTCTGCTAGAGGTAGTGTCTTCGATAAGTGCGTCATCCCTGAGGGTTTTAATGACTTTATAGTTAAGCAAGGATTTTCTAAGGAAGTAATTAATAATTACTTCATCCCTAACCTTTTAGGTGCTTATAATGACTATACTGCTAAGGGTCTTGCAGAACAGGATGCTGCCTATTTTCTGCCCCAAGGTGTTGAGACTTCTTTGGTAGTGACAGGTAACTTTAGAGCATGGTATGAGTACATGCCCAAAAGGCTGTGCAAACGTGCTATGCCTGAGCACAGAAAGTTAGCTGAAATGATTCAGGAACACTTAGCTGACGCTGCACCTGAAATCTTTGATAAAAACTTTATGAATTGTGCTAATTGTACAGAAAGGAGTTGTGATTTTAAATGAAGTGGAGTGTTATCGCTATTTATGTCCTCTTGGTTATCCTGTTTTGCATTGTTTTCTATGGTCTGATTATTGGTGGTATTCTTGGGTTTCTCCACCTGCTGATGGAGGTATTTAATCTTGGCTTCTAAAGTTTTACGCCTGTACTTTGATGCTGACATGATTGTCTTTCGCACCTGTGCAGCAGCAGAGCAGGAAATTAATTGGTATGGTGACCTGTGGACACTACACTCTGACTTAGCAGAGGTTAAGGATGCTATTGACACAATGGTTGTCAGTATCACCGATAAAGTCCTGCGTCACATGGAGCACGAGGGAGCTTATACTATTACCATGTGCTTCTCTAGCTACCCCTACTTTCGCTCTAAAATCTATCCCCCTTATAAGCTCAATCGTGTGGCTAAGAGAAAACCTCTTGCCTATCATTCTGCTGTTGAGTGGGTAAAGAAAAACTATAATGTGTTGTCTATCCCAAGTCTTGAAGCTGATGATATTTTAGGTATCTATGGAACAGCTCCCTCTACCTCTACCTCTACTGTTATTATCAGCGGTGACAAGGATATGCGGTCTATCCCCTGCCCTTTTTACAACTTCATTCAGGATACATTCCATAAGACAACACAAGCAGAAGCTGATTATCAATTCTTATATCAGACACTTGTCGGTGATGTTACCGATAACTACAAAGGTTGTCCTAAGATTGGCGAGGTTGGTGCAAAGAGAATCCTAGACAAGGACTGCTCATGGGATGCCGTGGTGGCTGCCTATGAGAAAGCAGGTTTGTCTGAGGAAGAAGCACTGACACAGGCGAGGGTTGCTCGTATCCTCAGATTTGAGGATGTTGGTAAGGATTTTAAGCCTATCCTTTGGACACCCAAAGGGTCACAAAAGAGACAATAAAGTAAAGGGGCATATAAGCGACAATGAATATTAATATTGTATCTAATAAAGGGGATGATGGAGAAAAACTACCATATGTAAACCCTGTAATTTATGAACATTTAGAGAAAGCCTACAGTCTTGGTAGCCTTATGACACACAATGCCAAAAACAATGACGAGTTAATTGGATATATTAGGGGCGTTATGGATGTGCTGGGGCATATCAAGGCTATGGCTAACTTGAATGACGAGGAGTGATAAGATGTGCTGGAAGATTAAGACACCCAGCGTAAACACTGACGTATCTGCATCCTCCTTAGTACCGGAAACCAATGCAAAAGACCCTGATAGTCCTGAGTATGGCGGTACTACTGATACCTTTAACAAGAAGAAAGGTAGACAACAACTGACGATTGCTCGCAATGGCGTATATAATCCCACTCAGTTGTAGGAAGGAGGAAAGATGTGCAGTAGAAAACCAAAAGTAGAACAAGCTGCTCCTGCTGCTGCCCCTGTTGCAGCACCCTTGAAGATTGATAATGTTGCTGAGGATACCAAAAAGGAAAATCCAAACGCTAAGACCAAGGGTAAAAAGAAGCTCACCATCACTCAGATTGGTAGTGGTACAGGGGTGAATCTTTAATGGCAGAGACAGCAAAAGCTTTATATGAGCGATTAGCTATTGAGAGAGAGGTGTATATTGACAGAGCTGAGGATTGTGCAAAATATACAATCCCTTTTTTATTCCCTAAAAAAGAAGCTAATGGTACTACTAAATACCCTACGCCCTATCAAGCGGTAGGTGCAAGAGGTGTCAATAACCTCACATCAAAGCTGGTATTAGCTCTATTCCCTCCAAATACACCTTTTTTCAGACAAGACATCCGAGATGATGTTCTGAAATACTATGAGAGCAAACCCGAAGACAAACAAGAGATAGAGCAAGCATTAGTACAGAGAGAACAAACGGCTCAGAAATACTTTGAATCTTCGCAGATGCGTGTCTCCATGGAGGTGTGTTTGAAACAGCTTATTATAGCTGGCAATGCTTTACTGTTTTTCCCTCCTAAAGAGGGGGGCATTAAAGTGTATAAGCTGAATAGTTATGTGGTACAAAGAGACTTTGTGGGACACCCTATTCAGATGATTACCTGTGACAAACTTGCTATCAATACCTTGCCCTATGAAGTCTTAGGACAACTAGATATTGATTTGTCTACCAAACGTGGTGATGAATTGGTGGAGGTTTATACTCATATCACTTATTCATCCAAAGACAACAGATATTATAGTTACCAAGAGATTGAGGGTAAACAGATTGCTGGCTATGAGCAGTCTTTCCCTGCTGATGTTTGTCCTTGGATTCCTGTCCGTCTCTTTAAGATGGATGGTGAACATTATAGTCGCTCATATGTTGAGGAATATATTGGTGACTTAAAGACCCTTGAAGGTCTCTCTAAAGCCATTGCAGAGATGTCTGCTATTGCTGCTTCTGTAATCTACCTTGTGCGCCCTAATGGCGTGACACAACCTAGCAAGATTATGAAGACAAAAAATGGTGGCTTTGTAACAGGTAACAAGGAAGATGTTACTTGCCTGTCGCTGGACAAGACACAAGATATGCAGATTGCTAAGATGACTGCTGATGCTATTGAAAGCAGGTTGTCTTATGCCTTCATGCTAAACTCTGCTGTCCAACGTAGTGGCGAACGTGTGACGGCTGAGGAAATCCGCTATGTGGCTAATGAGCTGGAAGATACCCTTGGTGGTATTTATTCTATCCTGTCACAAGAATTGCAGCTCCCCTTAGCTAATACACTTTTAAATATCCTTTCCAAAAAAGGTGAAATTGCTGATGTCCCTAAAGATATTGTGTCTCTTGCCGTAACTACCGGCATGGAAGCTATTGGACGTGGACATGACCAACAGAAGCTTACTGTCTTTATCCAAGGCATTGCTCAGATTCCTGATGCAGCATCTGTTGTGAATTGGGAAGGCGTTGCTCGTGCTTGGGCAAATAGCTGTAATCTTGATACCACAGGTCTGATTAAGTCTGCGGAACAGATTCAGCAGGAACAACAACAAGCACAAATGATGGCAATGGCACAGGCTGCTATACCTAATGCAACCAAAGGTGCTATGGATGCCATGAATCAGCAGACACAGGGAGGTAGTGAAGATAATGGCTGATACTGAAAATCAAAACACACAGGTCAATGAAGAACCCAAGGAAACACAGGTAGATATTACTGATACTACTATTGTTTCTAATGGTGAAGTTATTGATACTGATAACACTGAAGGTGGCAAAGCTGAAGAAGAAACCACCACTGATGAAAAAGACACCAAAGAAGAAGACAAACCTGCTGAGGAGCAGGAAGAGTACCAAAAAGCTAAAGGTGAGATTGAATCTGCCAAGACTGAACTTGAAGGTAAGGGTATCGACTATGCTGCCTTAGAAGCTGAATATAATGAGAAGGGTGAGTTGTCTTCAGACAGTTATAAGCTGTTGGAAGAAAAAGGCTACCCTAAAGCTCTTGTAGAAGCAGCTATCGCAGGTTGGCAAGCTAAGGCTGATGCTTTTGCTAATAAGATTATTGAGGATGCTGGCGGTATCAACGAGTACAAACGTATCCAAAAATTCGTACAGTCCCAAGGTAAAGGTGCTGTCAATGCCTTCAATGCTATTGTAAACAAAGATGATTTGTCTGTTGTGTCTGCTTACATTGCAGGTGTAAAGGCACAGATGGTAGCGCAGCATGGTACTGCTAACCCTACTTTAGGTGGTAGTGGTAACGTGGGTAAATCTAAAGGCTATACTGATGCTAATGAGATGATTAAAGCTATGAGTGACCCACGCTACGGCAAAGACCCTAATTATATGCAGGAAGTAGAGCGCAAAGTCGCTGCTTCTAAATTCTTTGGTTAAGACACAAACGTCAATCCCCTCCCATAAGCGGAGGGTTATTTTTTTATTCAAAATTATTAAAGGAGTGATTTAATGGCTGATATGATTATTGCCAACCCCGGTCTTGCACAATCTGATAAAGGTAAAGACCGCTTAGGTTTATTTCTGAAAATGTTTACCGGTGAAGTTCTCACCGCTTTCTCTCAATCCACTATTACCGGTGGTCGCTTCTCTGAGCGTACTATCGAGCATGGTAAATCTGCTATCTTCCCGATTGTAGGTCGAGCAAAAGCTAAATACCTGAAAGCAGGTAAGAACTTGGATGACCTGCGTACTCCCATTGAACACAATGAGCGTACTATTGTGTTGGATGGTCTGCTGACCTCTGACTGCATGATTTTTGATTTGGATGAAGCTATGAACCACTTTGAGCTGCGTTCTAAGTATTCCAAGGAAATGGGTGAAGCTTTGGCAGTTGCTCAGGACTGTGCTATCTTGGCTGAAGTAGCTAAGATGATTGTAGAAGACAAAGAGAACCTGCCTACCAATGCTACTACTGGTGTCAAAGGCACTGGCAAGGGTCTGATTGTTACCGAGACTGTGGCAACCGCTGACTATGGCGAAACCGAAGCTATGGGTGTAGCTATCTTTAAGGAACTGCTGAAAATCAAGACCAAAATGTCTGAGAATAATGTTCCGCTGGCAGGTCGCAACTGCTACATTAAACCGATGGCACTCAACGCACTCATTGCCAACAAAGACATCATCAACAAACTGTATGGCGCTTCTATGACCATTGAAGGTAACAACCCTCCGAAACTGATTGGCTTTGATTTGATTGAAGCTCCTCTGCTGACTGAGGGTGGCGTGGATAATGAGAATGTTATCCAAGGTGATGGTCATGTGTTCCCCACTGCCTACAAAGACACCTGCCAATTCATTGTGGCACATCCGTCTTCCGCTGGTATCTTGACCCTCAAAGGTCTTGGCATGGAACACGCTCGCCGTCCTGAATATCAGGCTGACCAAATTATTGCTAAATATGCAAAAGGTTTTGGTGGTCTGCGCCCCGAAGCTGCCTTCATGGGTGTTGTAACTCAGGCTTGATTTTAAACTACTAACCTTAGGGGGATGGCATATGCTGTCCCCTATTTTTTCTAAAAATGAAAGGAGATGCCAATGCAACTAACGGCACTAACTGAACTTGATGCAGTCAATAGTATCATTGGTACTATTGGTGAAGCTCCTATCAATAGTCTTGAAGAACTGACAGATGTAGATGCTATCAATGCCCTTCGTATCCTGCGGAATATTAGTAGACAGGAACAGTCACGAGGATGGACTTTTAACAAAACACCACACTTCACCCTTAACCCTGATGTAGACACCAAAAAGATTCCATGGAACAGTAATTACTTGTACCTTAAGGATAACCATGGTGTTAAGCTTGTCAGACAGGGTGATTATGTAAAAGACCTGTTCAAAGACACACTAATCTTTGAACACCCTTTGGATGTAGAGATGGTGCTTTATCTTGACTTTGAAAACTTGCCGGAGCAGATGAGAAACTATATCTTAGCTAAGGCGTGTTTTGTCTTCCAAAGCTCTTACTTTGGTGATGATAGTCTGACCAAAATTACACAGCAAGAGATTACTGAAGCATGGCAGCATCTGATGGAGTTTGAGGTAGACAATAACAACTACTCAATGTTGGAACATACCTATGTTCATGAGCTGAGATTGAGGTGAGATTATGGGATTGATTAATCAAGACATAAAGAACCTTGTCAGCGGTGTGTCTCAGCAACCCCCTATCCTCAGACACCCTGAACAGCTAGAAGAACAGTTGAATGGCTATTCTAGTGAAGCAGGTGGCTTACAAAAGAGACCACCTAGTATTCTAGTAGCTAACTTAGGGCGTAAAATAAATGATTCTGCTAAACCTTTGGTACATTTTATTGACAGAGATGTAAATGAGAAGTATATTGTCTTGTTCACAGGTAGTGATATTGAAATTTATGACATGCAAGGCAACAGGAAGACTGTGAACTTTGCTAGTGGTACTAAACCTTATATCTATACACAGTTGCCACGATATAACTTGAAGCCTATCACGATTGCAGATTATACCTTTATCTGCAACACGATGCAAAAGACAAAGATGGCTGATACTATTGATAACAATAGTTGGGATGTCCAAGGTCTCCTTGTTAACATCAAAAGTGGTCAGTACGGCAGGACGTATCGTATTGATGTAAATGGCACAACTATCGCAAGCCATGAGACCCCTGATGGTTCAGATAAAAGCCACACAAAACTGATTACCACAGACTACATTGCTCAACAATTAGCCACCAAAGCAAAAGACAATGGGTTTGCGGTTACCACAGGTTCTTCATGGTTATATCTGAAGAAGACAGCCTTTAAAACTGTGACAGGTGAGACAGTTTATTTACAACCCACCACCTCTCCTATACAACAAGAAGACCGCTTTAAAGGATTAGCTTTTACAGGGCATTTTCATACTTGGAGTGCCTTTCCAACTGTTATAACTCGTAATGGTTATACTATAACAGTCAAATTCCCTACTGAAGAAAATCTACGTGCTAATTCAAATGAGAGTTTTGATAGTGATTATACTGCTTATAAAAAGATGATGGCAGAAATCACACGCTGTCAGAATGATAAATGGAAAGTAACCAATAAAGTAATAACACAACAAGCCAATGGTTTAAAATTAGATAGTACGATGAATGTCTATACACTCACATGGACTGTATCTACCTCTATTCCTAGTAATTCAAAAGCTTATTCTTTGATTGATTCCGCTACTGTCTATGATGGCTATAATAATCAAGCAGCTTTCGGTATTCTAAAGTTTGTTCAGAAATTTTCTAATCTACCTGTCAATGCTCCTGATGGTTTTACTGTTAAAATCACCGGCGAAGAAGGCAGCGGTACAGATGATTATTATGTCTCTTATGGGGCAGAAGACCAAGTATGGCGTGAATGTGCAAGACCATCAATGAAGAATCATATTGATAATACTACTATGCCCCACGTTTTAGTACGTGAAGCAGATGGTACTTTTACTTTCAAATGTGCTGATTGGTCTGTGCGTGATGTAGGAGATGAAGATAGTAACCCTGAACCCTCCTTCATTGGTGGGACAATAAATGATGTCTTCTATCATCGTAACCGCTTAGGCTTCTTAAGTGGTGAAAATATTATCCTCACTCGCTCTGCTGACTTCTTTAACTTTTGGATGACAAGTGCAACCAAAGTGCAGGACACAGACCCTATCGACTTAGCGGTCTCTGATAATACCATTAGCACACTGTATAATGCTGTCACGTTTGATACTGACCTTATCTTGTTCAGTCAAGAAGCACAATTCATGCTCTCTGCTGATGGTATCTTGACACCTACAAGTGCTAATCTGTCCCCGGCAGTTACCCACTATGAAGCTAGTCTTAAAGCTAAGCCTGTTAACGCAGGACGCAATGTTTACTTTGTAGCTGAAAGAGCTAAGTATACCACTGTGCGTGAGTTCTTCACCGCAGCAGACAACACAGATGCTAAGGATGTTCAAGACATAACATCCCACGTTCCTAACTATATTCCTAATGGTGTGTATAAAATCATTCCCTCTACTGTTGAGAATGTAATGCTTTATCTCACTGAAGGTGATGAGACATCAATATATGTCTATAAGTACCTTTTCATTGATAGCCAACGTGTACAGGCTGCATGGTCTAAGTGGGATATGCAAGGTGTTGTCTATGGAGGGCAATTTATTGATAACTATCTCTATCTGATAGTTGAGCGTAATGGCTATTACTGTTTGGAGAAAATCTCTTTTACCATTAATACTACTGACTTTGATGGTGAAGCCTATCGTATCTTATTGGATTGCAAACATTTCTATCAGATTCCTGCTGAGTGTTATGATTCCCTTAAAGATGAAACTACTGTGAATATAAGTGATATTTTCGGTGATATATATGAGCAGGATAAACAATATAGTGCTGTTGCTCCCGATGGTACATACACTAAGGCTAAAGAGGGAAAGCTAGTCTTTATTGGTGATTACTCTAACCAAGTATTGACTGTAGGTATCAATTATAATTTTAAGATTGTTATGTCAACCATTATGGTTAAGCAGTCTGATAATGGAAGCACTCAGGCTCTTATTGAGGGCAGATTGCAACTGCGTCAGATGTGGTTTAACTATGCTGATAGTGGCTACTTCAAAGTAACTGTGGATATTAAAGACAAACAAGCCTATGTCTATGAGTATACCTCTAGGCTCTTAGGTACTCGCTTTAATATCTTAGGTGCAATGCCCTTTACCACAGGCTCTTTTAAGTTCCCTATACAAGCCAAAAATGAGAATGTAAACATTTGTTTGGAAACAGACACCCCACTCCCTGTATCTCTTGTGGGTGCAGGTTGGATTGGCAACTACCAAAGGAGGACAAGACTATTTTAAAAGTATCTAAATTAACCATTGAACAGCTCTGTAACTTTAGAGAAAATATGCGTGATGAAGACAAAATGGAATGGTTCTATGCTTCAAATACCCCCTTTGATTTCACTGAGGTTGAGGAGTTAAGCAATGCTCTGTGTCTTTATGATGATGAGACACAAAGGGTTTATGCCATTGGTGCTATTGATGCTTACTTAATATGGGTTGTCTGTACTAATGAGGTAGATATACACCCTATTAAGTTCCTACGTTTCTGTAAGCCTTTCTTTAAACAATGGGTAACACATCATGTTTATAATTATGTGTGGCTTAGGAATAAGCGACATGTACAATGGCTTAAATGGTTGGGAGCTGAATTTGGCAACTACACAAGAATCAATGGAGAACTATTTCAGAAATTTACATTATACCCAATAAAGGAGTGATGTCTTATGTGCAGTCCTATGGTGGCTGCTGGTATCAGTACAGGCTTGCAAGTAGCAGGTGATTATATGGGACAACGTGCACAGGCTAAGGCAGCACAGGCTACCATGAACGCACAGGCTAAGGCAGCTATTACTGAGATGAATTGGAATATCATGGATTTAGAACAGCAGCGCACAGATGCCTTTGACCAAGCTGTCGCAGAAATCAGCAACACTAGGTTAAACTCTATGCAGCTCAATAGTGGCGTAAAGGCTGCTGTGAATGAGACCATGAGCGGACGTACAGCTAACCTCATTGTACGTGCTGCCGAAGGTGATACCGCTCGTGCAGTATCCTCTATCCAAGATAACTACCAACGTAAATCTAATGAGGTTGACCTGAATCGTGAGCGACAGGTAAAATCTACTCACGAATTTTTAGAGAACCTTAATGCTTCTGCACCTAAGATGCCTAGCAGATTCACTAACTTTTTGTCTTCTGCTGCCACAGGTTTGAATAATTATACACAAGCTAAGAATATTATGAATCAGCAGAAGATTACAGGTGGCATTGGAAAGACAGCCAAGACTGCTACTAAGACATGGGTAGGCAACGCTCCACGTAGCGTCCATGAGAAGCTAGGTATTGGCAATGGTATTTATAGGAGGTAAGAAGATTGAGTAAAGAAGTACAGGCAGCGGTAGGTACTCAACGGCAGTTTGCAAAACAACCGGAGATGCCCTATGCGCTGTCCTTAAATAAATTTAATGCATCTGCAGGCATCTCACAACGTACAGATTTAGATGCACAACGCTTAGCATCATCTTTAGGTCTCCTTGGTAAGAATATCATGGAGGAGCGTATTGCTGATGAAAAACGCACCCAAGACCAAGCAGTATTGGTCAATGCAGACAAACTCCTTGCAGGTAAGACACAAGAAGACCTGAAGAAATTTGACCGCATGGCTGCTTTGCAGAACTCTAGTGATGCATTTGACTTGACAGATAACCGCTATGCTATGGCTGTTCTTGAAAAAGGCATTGGTAAGATGGCAAGCCAATATGCCAAAGAGCAATGGGCAAATGACCCTGCTTCTGAAAAGCCTAAAAGCGTTTCCGAAGCTGTTAGTCTTTTCAATAAGTACCTACAGGAGAACAGAGCTAACTTTAGTGATGATGGTATCTCTAATAAAGTAGCCTTTGACCAAGGCTATTATGAGGGTGCTGTTCAAGACACAATAAAAATAGCGAATGAAGCTGACAAGAGAATCAATGATGATAAGCGTCAGAAGATGGTCATGTTAGGTTCTAGTGAGCTTCAAGACCTTGTGTATAGTGGAGCTAAAGGTGAAGACTTCCTCACTCGTGGCAGTGAAGCATTGCGCAAGATTCAGTTAGGTACGAGGGATAGAGATGGGTTCATTAAAGCTGTTGCCCCTCTTGCTCAGATGATTGCTGACCAAGATTTTGATACGGCAAGATTGGATGCCTTAGGTGACTATCAGTACGAAGATGGTTTGTCTTTAAAGCAGATGGTAAACCTCTATCCCTCCTATACAAAGATTGCAGATAACTTCAATCTGAGAGTTACTGATGATATTGTGTCTAAGTGCACACGCCCTGATGGCACTATTGACCTCTCACAAGCAGAAGTATTGTTGTCTCAGTTACCTGCGGAAACTACAAATGCTGATGGTATTCCTGAAGCTAATCTGCCTATCTCACAGGGAGACAACCCCGACTTAACAGACCTGTCACCTACTATGAAAAGCGTGTTGCCTATGGTTGGGGGTGCTATCTATCAGTTAGGTTTTAAGGATGCACAGATTACTAGCGGTTATCGCACAGCAGAGCATAATGCATCTGTGGGTGGTGTACCAAACTCAGAACATACCCAAGGTAATGCTGTGGATATTTATTTAGGTGACAATGTTGATGAAGCACAGGCTAATAAAGCATTGTCTTATTTTAAGCAGTATTTTGGTGAGGTCTTATTCCATGATGCTGGCACAGGCAGACATCTGCATCTTGCTGATTACCATGGTGGTATGAAAGCTGCTAATCCTAAAGAGCAATCTGCTGCTGCCTATAATCCCCAGCGTGTCAATAAGATACGTCAGGCTATCTATGCTAAACAGGTGCAGGCTCAACGTGTAAAGGCACAACGAGATGCAGATGAAAGAGACAGAATCAATATGGCTCTTTTACAAACCAATGACCCAAGTGAGCAGATGCAGATTATCAATAGCTCTAATTTGCCGGAGACAACTAAGGCTACTATGATTCGTACCATCACACGTCAAGCCCGACAGTCAGCTAAAGGCTATGGTAATGATGCAGAAGCTAAACATTTTTGGGCATATGAAAATGGTTATCAATATATTAAAGATACTCAGACATATGCTGAATGGTATAAAGCTTATCAAGACCCTAATGTTGATGGGAAGTCTAAAGAATATCAGGCTTTGCAAAAGAGAGCCAATAGAGCCACAGCAAGACTTAATGACTTGTTAGAGTTTAAAAGAAAACGTGGATATATCCCTAGTGAACAGGAGACCCCACAAGCTAATGAACCCCCTAATGATACTCCTGTGTTGTCTCAAAGAGATAAGGATATTGCTGAGATGAAGATATGGGCAAATAGTGACCCTAAAAATTCTGCTGGCATACCTTTAGATGAAGACCAAATCCGTGATGCTATTGATAAGTTTGCTATACGTAATGGTCTTGATGTGAATGATATTGAGGAGGAGGTCTTTGGTTCATAATGAGCATTATTGATGATTTAAATAAACTTGGTGATGAATCATATGGCGATTTACAAGCCAAAGGACAAGAACAGCTCCAAAAGGTACAGCACCAAGGCTATAATCCTTTTGATGATTTTGGTGAAGCGGTTACCGAATGGATTGCAGACATAAATAAATCGGGTCAGAAGCTTGCTGTGGCTGCTGGTGAAGCCTATAAAACAGGTAATTTTGATGCTATTGATGATATGGCTTTACCGGACGTTGATGCCTCTTCTCCCTATCCTGCCCAAGAAAAGGTTGCCCAAGCCTTGCAGGATGCTGTGGATGATGCTCGTTACACTGCTACTAAAGACCCTCTCACTCTCATAGGTGACGTAGCAGGTGCTGCTAGTCCTTGGATTCCTTTGGCTGTTCAAGTACCTATTATGGTACATGAGATGCAGAAAGCACAGGAGATTGAAAATGCCCCTGAGATGTCTGACCAAGCCAAAGCATCCCTACTCCCTATGTTGGCAGGTACTGTGGCAGCTTCTGTGACGCATGGCGTGGGTGGTCTTTTATCTAAGGCTGCCCCTAAAGTCTCTAAGGTTATGACTACCCCTTTTGTGGGTAGCGGTATTGCAGCAGGTACAGTTCTTGCTATGGATGAGAATGTACGTAATTACGCAGCAGAACATCCTGCTCGTTTTGCTGTCAGCCAATTTTTGACCGATACTGCTATTGGTGCTAAAAAGCTTGCCAAAGCTGATTGGTCTGCCAAGACAAACCCAACTACTAATACAGAGGTTATTACTGAAAAGACAAACCCAACTACATCTACTGTGGGTGAAAATAAATCAGCAGAGCTTGCTAATAAAGCTATTGGTGAGCCTACAACTACTAAGATTAGTGAGATTAGACCTATAATCACCAAAGAATCTAAAACTGTCACACCTAAAGAGGAGGCTTTCCCTGAGCGTCAGCCTAATATTGTAAAGTCACAGGAGATGTTGGCAGACCAAATAGCTGATGAAATTAAGGAAGCACGCAGACTCCCTGAAGTACAGCAGGGTGCATATGGTGATAAGCTGACTTATAGTAAAGATAATCTTTACCCTAGAAATGTTTCTGTCAATGAGATATGGCAGACTTTCAAATTGCTTGTGCCTATTAGACCGAATGGTATGGGTAATAGACCTGATAGCACTTTAGGCTTCTTCAATACTGTTGGTAGGGGCATCCGTGTCCGTGGCTTTAAATCATGGTCTGTTATGTGTCACGAGCTTGGACATGCTGCTTCTGATAAGTTTGGATTTGCTAAGGGCGCTGATGTAGAGATGGAACTTGCTAAGGGTGCACACTCTATATGGTCTCATGGTGAATATGGTAACTTTAATTCTCCTGAAGGCTTCTCTGCCTATATTGAAGAAGGCAGAGCTGCCTTTATGAATGAGTATATGATTAACCCTGAGATGGCTAAGAAGCACTTCCCCCTCACCTACGATGCCTTTGAACAGGCTCTTGCCACTGATATGATATGGCAGACACACATGAATACTATCGGACAACAAGTGCGTAGATGGGGAAACATGAATGTTATGCAAAAAGCAGTTGGTACTACTCAATGGGGTGACATCACCAACAATGGTATTGCACAGAAAATCTCTGCTATGAAAGATGGTCTTGAAGCAGGATATGCTGATGAGTTTGCTCCCCTGCGTAATGTTAAGAACACTTGGGAAAAAGTTTATAGTGTAAAGACTGCTATTGAAGATGACCCTGCTATTCTTGCACAGCGTGCTAAAGAATCTATCAATGCTTCTGAGTTGACATTATTTAATGGAAATGGCTTCAGTACTGATGTTGCTGTTCAACAGCTAGCCAACAAGTTTAGAACACCTTTGAATAATATTGTCTTTTCTGACATTTTTCTCCCCTTTACTGTGGGAGGTGAGCGTGGTGTTGTCTTAAAACAATGGTTGGAAAAGGCAGGCATAAAAGATTATTATGAAGCCTTTAGTAAATATCAGGGAGCTAAACATGAGCTGGAAGTTATCAACATTAAAAATGCTGAGCGTATCAAGAAGTATGAAGAGACTATTAAGGCTTTAGATGTAAAGAATCCTTTATATTTAAAGCAGAAGCAAAAGCTTATAAAAAAAATCAAAGATATTAAAGATGGTGTGGATGATTATGCCACTTCTATGACACGGCAGGAAAATGAAGCTATCCTTACAATGTGTAAAGACATACCTGAGTTTGAAGAAGCTTCTCAACTTTGGAAAGCATGGAATGATAATATTCTGCGTATTGCAGTTGCCGGTGGTATCTTGAAAAAATCTACAAAAGATTATTTTCAACAGACATATCCTGAATATATCCCTATGAAACGTGATTTTACTATTGAGGGTGATTTGAGTGCACATGGTGATATTAGGCACATACTTACCGAAGAAGGCTCTTCTCGTGTTGTAAAAGACCCTATGATGCAAGCAGTACTTGATATGAAAACTGTTGTGTCTAAGGTTGAGCGTAACTATGTTGGTCAGGCATTGGCTAAAATGGCTAATGGCAAATATGGGCATTATCTTATGATGAAAGTCCCTGATGGTAAAGAAGCCAAAGCACACCAAATTATCACTGTATGGGAGAAGGGCAAACCTACTTATTATCAATGTACCGCTGATGGGTTGTATGATGCCTTTACCTCTACCAATAAAGCTTTTGTGCAGATGAATCTTGATGTCATTAGTGCAACGATGGAGACATTAGCAACTACATTGCGAGTTGGTGCTACTAGTACCCCTGCTTTTGCTGCATGGAACTTAGAGCGTGACCTACTAGATGCTACTGTTTTAAATGCAGATGGACGTGGAAAAAGAACATCCATTGCTGCACCCCTTGAATTATTGTGGGATGGTATGACAGTTGCCCTTAGTGATACTAAAAGGTTTGGCATTGGTAAGGCTATGGCACATTTAGACAAAAATAATGCTGCCAACAAAAATATTAAAGCTGAGTATATGACGCAAGGTGTACAATATACCACGATGCTTCATACCCCTAAAGATATTACTAAGCGTTTACGTAAGATTGCCACCCCTAAAAGTGACCTTGACAAAGTGAAAGATATAGCTTTAGAACCTCTCAGGACACTCATTGCTTTTAATGAGACTTGCGAACAATTAGCACGCATGGGATTATATAAGCGTGTAAAACAACGGGGTGGTTCTGCTATTGAAGCAGCTACTGTAGCTTCTGATAGTACTGTAAACTTCATGCGTAGTGGTACAGTAACTAAAAAGTACAACAGAGTAATCCCCTTTTTCAATGCTACTATTCAGGGGGGTCTTAAATTCATTAAAGAATGGAAAAAAGACCCTGTTGGTGTTGCACTCGCTTCCTTTAAATACATAACAATGCCTACTCTTATGCTGTATTATCTTAATAAAGATGAAGAGTGGTATAAGGATATGCCATTAGACCAAAAGAATAAAGCATGGTATATAAAGATAAATGGTACTATACATTCTTTTGCCAAACCTCCTGTTTTAGGACAACTCTTTGGCTCATTACCTGAACGCATATTAGATGTGGCTTTAGAGGATGATACCAGTGATGCACCTAAGGATTGTCTAATACAAGCAGTACAAGGTTTCTTCCCTGCTTATACATCACCTGCTATTGAGAAGCTGTATGAGTGGAAAGCTAATTACAACTTCTATAAAGGCAGACCAATCGTTGACCAGCGTTTAGGTAAATTAAGTGATGAGAATCAATATACCCCTTACACTTCTGAATCAGCTAAATGGGTTGGACGTACTTTTAGCGTCTCTCCTATGAAAGTGGATAATACCTTTTATGGACTGACAGGCTCTTTAGGTTATGCCTTTAATGCTTTAGTTGATTGGGGTCTCAAAGAAAATGAGACTGCGGATAAGAAGTGGACAGAATACACACGCTTTAATTACACTGAGGGTGGTAGACAAACACGTAGTCAGGATGTATTCTTTAAGGCTATTGATAAATTAGAGAAGCAATCTAATGATGCTAAACGCTTGGGTAAACCTCTTAAAGACACTAAAGCCTTTGAGGGTATGAAGGAAGCAAGAGAGATGGCTAAACTTGTTACGAATGGTATCACTAAGAATACTAAAGCTTCTCGTAAGCTTGGTAAATGGGCAAGCGACCCTGATGTTAGAAGAGGTCTTAAGAATATTGAAGCTGACCCAAAACTTAGTGGTGCTGAGAAGCGTGCTAAGATTGACAAGCTAGTAAAGATTAGAAACAATATTTACAGAACTGCCAATAAGAAATATCTTAAGTACAAATATATACAATCACCTGAATAATGTAGTATAATAGATGCAAGGAGGGTTGCAAATGAAATTTTTGAAAGAATTGACATTGCCTCAATGTCTTCTTATTATTTTTATACTATACCTGATAGTATGCACCCCTATTGCATCTCACTTATTTTCTATACTTTTTATATTAGTAGATACAGTATATAAAATCTGTGGGTTCTTTTTAGTTGCTACTTTTGTGCTATGCTTTGCTTATGGTACTTATCAACAATGGCACAAAAAGGATATGAAAGGTATCTTAATCTTAACCCCTATTTTTATTTTCATTGTAGTAGTACCTGCTGCAATCATGCTCTATGGGTGGTATCAAGACCATATAGACACATTTTCTTCCTTTTCGCAACAAGCTGATGCTCCTAAGCAAAAGCGTGAGCCTATCACATTAGAAGAACTAAACAAAGTGGCTACACAACTAGAGCATGAAAACAATGAATACATTATATCTGACAAGAGGTGATTTATGATGAGAAAATGTGAAATAATAAGTGCTATCTTATTCTGTATACTCATAGGGCATATGATACTAAGAAGTATAGTAGGTAAGGTAGCAACTAACAGCATGGTATGGACTATGATACTGCTTATTATATCTTGTTGGATAACAGGTATTGTTGATTGGCGTGCTAAAAGTTTAAGAGCTATCCCTTTTCTAGGCGTGGCAGGGTTTTTAACTTTTATTTTTATCTCTAGTGTTGTTACTGCTGTCTTCAGGTGAGGTACTATAAATGAAGTACATTCAAAATTTCACATATGCGATGTTTCTGCTTTATTACTGTATTCCACATAGTGCAGCAGGTTATTTTTTCATGTCTTTATATATTCTGCTTGCATCTTTAGGTTTAAGTATTTACCACATCAAAGAAAAAGCATATATAGAGGGTACACCTTTTTATTGCTTCTTTCTGTGGTTTACTTTCCTTTATGCAAGGGATTTACTTTAACTAACACACCGAGGTGATTCCAATGTACAGTTACTAACTCCATATCTATCCATTGTTCCTTTTCTAGACAATGAAAGGAGTTCTGTCCCATGGAATTAAATGCTGATATTCAACGTGAAATACAGCAACAGTTTAAAAATAGCTATGCCCAACTTTTAGCGGACATAACTCGTATTTATGAGCAAGGTGCTATGCGTGATGCTCTAATAAGCAAGCCTTTGAGCGTGACAGTAGCACTAATCACTTTGGTTTCGTTGGTATCCTTTTCGCAGACATCAATGGTCTGAAATATACCAATGACCACTTTGGACACAGTGCCGGGGATAAGCTGATAAAGGACTTTGCAGCTAAGCTTAAGGAAACCTTTATCTCCCCTGTTTATAACTGTTATCATATATCAGGTGATGAGTTTATAGTGGCTGGGTTTGATATTATAATCCATGAGTTCCTTGGAAATGTATTGTCTTTCCATAAATCCCTATGGGATAAAGACAACCCTCCCCTAGCTGCCTTAGGCTACTCTGCGGGTGTCTTCTCAGATATTGCGGAAATCACAGAGTATGCCGAAAAAGCAATGTATGAAGACAAACAAAAATTTTATGCTAATTTTCCTCAGATGAGGAGATAATAAATTGAATTGATGACCGCTGGCTCTTTTAGAGCTGGTGGTCTTTTTATTTTTTGTAAAGGAGATGATTAATATAGCTATTAAATTGGCTACATCTATTACTTACACAGCCGATGGTTCTCAAACAAATTTCTCTGTGCCTTTTGATTATTTGCGTCCAGACTTTGTCCATGTGGCTATTAATGATGCAGAGGTTTCCGAAGGGTTCACTATAAGTAATCGTATGATTATGTTTGATTCTGCACCAGCTAAAGATAGCATTGTGCATATCTATCGTAATACGCCAACCACTCGCTTGGTGTCTTGGGCAGATGCAAGTATCCTGAAAGCTAAGGATATGACTATATCAGAGGTTCAGCAGTTGCACATCTTAGAGGAAGCAAGTGATTGGTCTAAGACCAATTCTATTGTTCTTGATGAGGAAAGTGGTGTATGGCAAGGACGTAAGTTCCGTGTGTCTAACATTGCTGACCCTAAGGATGCACAGGATGCTGTCACCAAGAACTACATTGATAATGAAGAAAGCTCTATGATGCAGCGTATGAACGCTATCAAGACACAAACTGAACAGCTTATGAATACTGCTGGCAACCATAAAGACAATGCATATAACAGCGCACAGTCTGCTAGTACATCTGCTGCAAGTGCTGCTGAAAGCGCAAGGTTAGCCGAAGGTTACAAGAATGTAGCAGAAACTGCTAAGAGCAATGCGTCCCTTTATGCTGCCAACGCTAAGACCTCTGCTGATAATGCAGGTGCTAGTAAAGAAGCAGCTCAATCTGCTGCTACTACTGCTAGTAACTTTGCGTCTGATGCAAGAAACAGCGCAGATGAAGCAAAGACCTACAAGGACAATGCAAAAACCTACATGGACAATGCTAAGAATTATAGTGAAAATGTTAATGTATTTATTCCTAGTGTGTCCTCTGCTGGTGTGTTAAGCTGGACTAATAAAGCTGGTCTGACCAATCCTGCAAGTGTGAACATCAAGGGTGCAAAAGGTGATACAGGTACTGCTGCGTCTATCACGATTGGTAGCGTGACTACAGGGGCAGCAGGTAGTAATGCAAGCGTTACCAATAGTGGTACTGCTAGTAATGTTGTGTTGAACTTTATGTTGCCCAGAGGTAAAGATGGCAAAGATGGTGGCATTACTGTTGATGCAGCACTTAGCGATACCTCTATCAACCCTGTGCAGAATAAAGTTGTAAAAGCTGCTATTGATTCCGTTGCTGCTAGTGTGCCTACTAAAGTATCTGACCTGCCAAACGATGCAGGTTATTTGACACAGCATCAATCGCTTGCTGATTACGCTAAAACGTCGGTGGCTAACACTTGGACAGCAGCGCAGACGTTAAACTTTTTGTCGGTATATTACGAAAAGTATCCTATATACATCGTAACAGGTACGAATGATACGCCGATTATATCTGCAATGATGTATAAGGCAACTAATAATTTCACACTTGATTTAGGTGCTTTGGCAATGAAAGTTGATAAGTCACAAATCTCTGTATTTAGTGCGTACTTTACAGCGGCTGCAGACTATGCATTGACTATCACTAACTGTGGAACTGTTAAGTATATAGGGTCTGCATCTGATGTAGCTATTACAAGCTCCGGTTTGCTTTTAAACATTATGATGGTAAAAGATGCCAGCAATAATCTGACCAGCATCGTGCAAGCTAATAAGTTATCGTAGAGGTGGTAATATGGGCTTAAACAGAATGATGATGAAAAATGGTGAGGTAAAGGTTGAAGATGGTAGCAAGTATTGGACTTGGAATGACGCAAATAATAAAACAATTTCTTTTACTGTTCCACCGGGGATTAAGAGAATCAAAGTAACATCGTCTATTGATGGGGGTGAGGGCGACCCCGATTTATCCAACTATGCTAACATAAAGAATACATCAACCAATAAAGTTTGGGGTAAGGGTTGGTTTTATACTACCCCTGAGGGTGAAGTCGACGATGCCGCAGATATTGATTCCATTGTAGGTGTGACACCCAATAAAACTTATAGATTGCTGTTTAATTGCTATTATACAAGTGGTGTGACTTTTTCATGGGGTAAAGCAATAAATGACATGAAGCCTACAGTTGAAGATTATTAAGCAAAGGAGGAACAAAATGCAGACAAAATATAAATACAAAGAGAAAACCTATACAAACATCTACCCTTTGTCAGAAGCCTTAGGGCAGGAAGGTATCTTTATTCCTCTCTCCATCTCCGAAGAAGCACTTTGCAAGTTGGGTGTTGAAGTGACACACGAGGAAGAACCCTTAGAAGTGATTAAGCAGCGTAAGATTTCGGAATTGAAATATCAAAGAGACATGGCAGAGGTAGAACCAATTATCTATCAAGGCTACTCTTTTGATTATGATGAGAGAGCAAGAGAGCGTATAAATGCTGCCATAATCGCCCTTGAAGTTGCCGGTGCTTCCGCTGCTCTCACATGGACTACGGCAGACAATCAAGATGTGAAAGTAACTGCATCTGACCTGCGTGGTGTCATTGCTCAGGTAGCACTGAGAAGTGATAAGCTCCACACTGCTTATAGAAAAGCTAAAGAAAAAGTGGAAGCTGCATCAACTAAAGAGGAAGCCGAAGCTATTAGCTTACTTTAACTAAATAAAAAGACAGGGTTGTTGTCTCCCCTTTAGGGGTTTGGGTGGGCAGAAAGGATTTTATCATGGAAAAGAATCGCAAAAAGGCTCGTGCTTGGCTTAAGTCCTCTACTCTCACTGAGTACAAGACAATCACAACAGAAGCTAAGCTCACACCAAAACAACAAGACATACTCAATAAAACTATCCTTAAGGACTACTCGCAACAAAAGCTTGCTATGGAGTACCACGAGGATGTGTCTTGTATCAAACGTGCCTTAAGACAAATATATGACAAAGTATATCTTGTCCTTTTCAAGTAACTTTATAGTCATTTAGTTACAACTTTCAATCCTTAAATTCATGTTATCATAATAGCAGGAGGTGACTGGTCACTATGCAATATAACATGAACCAAAACAAACTTATGCAAATGATGATGATGCAAGCCTTGAAGCAAGTTTCCCCTGAACTGTTAGCAATGGTTGAGGAAGAAGCTCGTAAGCGTGGTATGTCGGATGAAGACATCAATGCAGGTAAAGCATACATCAACCAAGTTCAAAAAGGAGTTGAAAAGTAATGGAAATGGCTAATGCTGGCGTAGGTCTCGGTGATGCCCTGATGCTCGCCAAACAAGGTTCTAATGGTAATGAGATGTGGAATAACCCCTTTGTATACCTTATCCTCTTAGCTGCCTTTGGTGGTGGCTTTGGTGGTTTTGGTGGCTGGGGTGGTAATGGTTCTGCTTTCCAAGGTGCTGTAACTCGTGCAGAGCTGTCTGAAGGCTTAGACAACCAAGACATCAAAGCTAGTCTGCGTGGTATCCAAAGTGGTATGTGTGACGGCTTCTACACTGTTGGCATGAATGAAAAAGAAACCGGATACAAAGTAGCTAGTGTCGGTGAGAGTATCAATCGTAACATTGATGCCCTGCGCTTTGAGGGTGCTGCAAACACCTGTAAGGTTACCACCGCTATCCATGAGGAAGGTGAGAAAACTCGTGCTCTGATTACCTGCAACACTATGCAAGCTCTGCGTGATAAGTTGGCAGATAAGGATAGAGAGCTGCTCTATCTGAAACTTAAGTTACCTGCTACTACCACTGCTACTGCATAATGTTACCGAGGGTTGGCTAGAAGCTGACCCTCTTTTATTTTATTATGGAGGATATTATGGACAATGAAATTGTAAAGACAACCCCTCCTATTGGTGTCTCCACCCTATCTCTCATGGGTATCCCCTTATCTGATTGGGTGTATATCGTCACCATTATGTATGTCTTGATTCAGATTTGGGTCTTGCTGTATAAGACCTTTTTTAAAAAGGAGGAATGTAATAAGTGAAATTATCTGCTCATTTTGATTCTAGTGAATTTGCCTGTAAATGTGGTTGTGGGGGTCTCCACAATGGTGCTGACATCAACCCACGGCTTGTACAGGTATTAGAGCGTATGCGTGCTATCATCGGTAAGCCTTTAGTGCTGTCCTGTGGTTATCGCTGTCCTGCCCACAATGCTGAGGTAGGTGGTGTGTCTAACAGTCAGCATATCTACGGAACTGCTGCGGATGTGCAATGCCCTGAGGGTGTTATGTTACAAGCTCTGTATGATGCTGCGGTAGCTGCTGGTGCTGATGGTATTGGTATTTATAGCTGGGGTGTCCATGTGGATGTCCGTGGTTATACTGCACGTTGGTAAGAGTTACGAGGGAGCTTAGTCTCCCTCTTTTTATTTTTAAAGGAGGTCTATATAGATTTGAAAATTAAGAAGCGTGATGGGTCTCTCGTAGACTTTAATAAAGACAAAATCATTACTGCCATCTCTAAGGCTGGTTATGTTGATGATTATACAAAAGAAAATATTGCTGAATACATTGAGAGAATTGCTAAGGAAACTGAAATGACAGTTGAGGACATTCAGAATATTGTAGAAGAAAAACTTATGACCTCTATGTATCCTGAGGTAGCTAGAGAGTATGTGCGTTACCGCTATAAACGTGAGCTGATTCGTAATACCAAAGGTGCTTTGAGTGAAGTGCTTGATATTGTCAATCTCAGCAACCAAGATGTGAATGAGGAAAACTCTAATAAGAACCCTGTTATCCTGTCTACCCAACGTGACTACATGGCAGGTATGGTCTCTAAAGAACTCTCTGAAAAGCTGTTGTTCCCTCCGGATGTAATGAAGGCACATAAAGAAGGTATCATCCATGTACATGATATGGACTATGCTATCCAAAAGATGTACAACTGTGCACTGTTGGACATGGAAGACATGCTGCAAAATGGTACTGTAATCAACGGCACTATGATTGAAAAGCCACATAGCTTTGCTACTGCTTGCAATATTGCTACTCAGATTATGGCACAGGTTGCTTCTAACCAATATGGTGGTCAGAGTGTATCGGTAGCACATTTAGCTCCATTTGTCAATACTTCAAGACAAAAAATTAAAGAAGAAGTTAAACAGGAACTAGAATCTATTCATGCAGAGTATTATGAAATGGATTTAGACTATATCACAGAAAAGCGATTGAAAGATGAAATCACTAAGGGTGTGCAGACAATGCAGTATCAGATTAATACCCTTATGACATCCAATGGTCAGACACCTTTTGTTACATTATTTCTGTACCTCAATGAAGCTAAGAATGAGCAGGAGAAGAAAGACCTTGCTATGGTTATTGAGGAAATCATTCGTCAACGCTATCAAGGTGTCAAGAATGAAAAGGGTGCATGGATTACTGCTGCATTTCCTAAGCTGATTTATGTCTTAGAGGAAGACAACATCCGTAAAGGTACTCCCTATTATTACCTTACAGAGATGTGTGCTAAATGTACCGCTAAGCGTATGCAACCTGATTATTTGTCTGAGAAGATTATGCTGAAGAACAAGAAGACTGAAGATGGTGTTGGTCATTGCTACCCTCCTATGGGATGCAGAAGCTTCTTGACACCCTATCTTGACGAAAATGGTAAAGCCAAATTCTATGGTCGCTTCAACCAAGGTGTTGTCTCCATCAACCTTGTGGATGTTGCGCTGTCTGCTGATAAAGACAAGAATAAATTTTGGTCTATTCTTGATGAGCGTTTGGAGCTGTGCCACAAAGCCTTGCGTGTAAGACACCAAAACCTTAAAGGCACAATCTCCAATGTCTCCCCTATCCATTGGCAGTATGGTGCTATTGCTCGTCTGCAAAAAGGTGAGAAGATTGACAAATTATTGGAGAATGGGTACTCTACTATCTCCCTTGGCTATGCAGGTCTCTATGAGTGTTGTATGGCAATGTTTGGTAAATCTCATACTGACCCTGCTGTGAAACCTTTTGCTCTCTCTGTCATGCAACACCTTAATGATAAGTGTGCAGAATGGAAAGCTAAGGAGCACTTAGGCTATAGTGTCTATGGTACTCCTATGGAAACCACCACATATAAATTTGCTAAGTGCCTTCGTGAACGCTTTGGGGTGATTAAGGAAGTCACTGACCATGACTATATCACTAATAGCTATCATGTGAATGTACGTGAGCCTATTGACCCCTTCACCAAGCTTCAGTTTGAATCTGAGTTTCAACTTCTCAGTCCGGGTGGGGCTATCAGTTACATTGAGTGTGCAGATATGACCAAAAACATTGATGCAGTCATGGCTGTCATTCAATTTATCTATGACAACATTATGTATGCTGAGCTGAATACCAAGAGTGACTATTGTCAGGTTTGTGGTTATGATGGTGAGATTAAGATTGTCACGGATAATGGTAGATTGGAATGGGAATGTCCGAATTGTGGTAACAGAGACAAAACCAAGATGAACGTGACACGTAGAACCTGCGGATATTTAGGCAGTCAGTTTTGGAATCAGGGGCGTACTGAGGAGATTAGAGACCGCTTTATCCATTTAGGGGGTGACTTCCATGGCTAAAAAAGTGTATATCACTGATATTAAGAACCCTTCACTCACTCGTGCTATCCGTTTAAAGTGCATGGACTGTGCAGGTACTTCTGATAACATCCGAGATTGTCATATCTGCAAGTGTCCTCTGTGGTCTTTCCGTTTTGGTAAAGGAACTGCTGCTGCTATCCGTACCTTATCTAAGACATATGATGTATGTCTTGTGGATACCAATAAAACAGATTACATTGAAGAATTAAAAGGTAAGAAGTTAAAACGCCCTCAGTAACGCCTGAGAGCCTATCTGAACGATTGGATTTTCTTGCCTATGTGATTATACCTATGGGAGTGTTTCAATGCTCAAATAGCACTCCCAACCCCTCTCAATCATGTGAGAATTGATTTATGAATACAAAGGAGTGATAAACTATGCAGATAGATGAAAAACTGCTTGATAAGCTTGCTATAGGTGAAGTCAATGCCCTTTTAGAGGGTCTTGATGACCCGGAGCTACGTCGCAACCCTGCTTTTCTTGCTAAGGTGCGTGAGTTCTTAAAGCAGAACAAATTACAGACTACCCCCGAAACGCAAGGGGTACACAAGATTCAGAAGGTAGTGGAAGAGATTCCTACCTTTGATTTTGATGGGCAGGTGAGTTAATGACTGAATGGACAGATGAACAGGTTGCCAAAGCTAAGGAGGACTTTAGGGTCTTCCTTTTTATTTTGTGGAAAATGATTGGTCTTCCTCCGCCTACCCCTATTCAATATGCAATGGCACATTACTTGCAGTATCCCCCTAGTGACCGCATTATTCTTGAAGCGTTCCGTGGTGCTGCAAAGAGCTTCATTACCTGCGCCTTTGCTGGGTGGAGCTTATGGAATAACCCTCAGATTAAAGTAGAGATTGTGTCTGCTTCAAAGGAACGTGCAGATGCCAACGCTGTCTTTATTAAGCGTATTCTTAATGTCTTACCTTTTTTAGAGCATTTAAGACCTGATACAACCAAAGGCAACAGAGACACCATGAACCTGTTTGATGTTGCCCCGGCTGTGCCTGACATCTCCCCCTCTGTAAAGTCTGTAGGTATCTATGGTCAGATTACAGGCTCTCGTGCTGACCTGCTGATTGCTGATGATATTGAGATTCCCTCAAACTCTGCAACGCAGGTACAGAGAGATAAGTTAGGTGAAGCTGTTAAGGAGTTTGATTCCATACTTAAACCTAATGGGCAGATTGTCTATTTAGGTACTCCTCAATGTGAGATGTCCCTTTACAATGAATTACAAAATCGTGGCTACTCCTGCACCATTATTCCTGTTATCTACCCTGAGGATAAAAAGGCTCGTGATAATTATGGTAGCAGGTTGCATACCTTCATTGCTGATGCACTTGATAAAGACCCCACGTTAGCAGGTAAACCTACTGACCCTCTG
>ERZ772872.179-NODE-179-length-65818-cov-10.098596_pt1 | contig 65818 bp, 60 predicted proteins | sample MGYA00512132_ERZ772872 | MGnify/ENA primary metagenome ERZ772872 (study PRJEB29015, sample SAMEA2737724) | human gut metagenome | biome: human gut; feature: human-associated habitat; material: faeces | place: China | collected 2012 ...
GTTTCTGTTTTAAAATATCCAGCACCTTGGCAGGAACATATTTCTTTTCTGCCACCACACGGAACATATATTCATCAAACCATTTATCTGTCATGATAAGGTGTCCTCTGTATCCACTGGCACTGCCCCAACTGTTTTCCACCATCCATTTTTTCGGCTTTCCCGCTTTATCCAAGTCCACCGCCATCAAGGTCATGGCATGGCTGCTGCCACTGGAGAAAGTTTGGATACGTTGTTTCTTGTCCATGCCGAAGGTGGTTCCCATCAATGATTCGTAATCATAATTACCAGGATCTAACAGGCCACGTTTGCTGTCGAGGAACTTGCCTACATCGCAAGAAAAGTACATCATGGTACTGTCCTTGATGGAAGCAATGGCTATTTCTTTGATATCTTCTATAGGCAGATTGACGTAGGTCCAGTTTTTGCCATCATAACGGTGACGGTCAAAGTCTATTTCATAGCATTTATAGAATTCGCGGCTGGGATCATTCATCAGCATCACGTAGTTGTTGGTCAGATCATTTCCCAAGAACTCTCTATAGAAAGATATCGGAGTGTATTCTTTCGCTTCTCCACCCTTCAGACTCCATGTAAAGGTGGAAACAGGTTCGCCAAGGGTCAACACCAGCATACGATAAACCGTTCCCAGCATTTCTGTCTTTTTCTTTTCCAGTTCGGCCGGACTTCCACTCTCTGCAACAACACCATCTTTCAGTACAACAATCTTATCTGCATCCGCTACTGTTCTCATCCTGTGGGCAATAATCATAACTGTCTTATCTTTAATCAGACGTGACAGCGATTCCTGGATCATCGTTTCGTTATCTGCATCCAATGATGCCGTGGCTTCATCCAGCAATATGATCGGTGCATTTTTCAGAAATGCTCTTGCAATAGAAATCCTCTGCCGCTCACCGCCTGAAAGTTCCGAACCATTCTCTCCGATCATTGTATTCCATCCGTCAGAAAGTTTTTCCGCAAATTCATCGCAATGTGCAAGTTTCGCTGCTGCAATCACTTCTTCATCTGTAGCATCCATCTTTCCGATTCTGATATTTTCCATAATTGTATTATTGAATAATGTAACATCCTGAAATACGATCGAATAAAGTGACATCAATGTCTCCGGGTCAACTTTTGAAATATCCATTCCACCTACTGTGATCTTTCCATGATCTACGTCCCAGAATCTTGACGCCAGACGTGAGACGGTTGTCTTTCCTCCACCGGACGGTCCGATCAGTGCAGTTACTTCCCCCTGCTTTGCCACAAATGAAACATCTTTCAATACAGTTTCTCCTGAATCATAAGAGAAACCAACGTTGGAAAATTCAATATCATATCCTTTACGATCCATTTTTTCTGAACCTTCCTGCACCTCATGCGACAGGATTTCATCCAGTCTTGCACTCTGTACTTCAGAAGATATGATTGCCGCAAGATTTTGAAGAGATACCTGCATTGGATCATAAATCCTGGATACAACCAGCAGAAACATAAAGAATGTAAGCACACTGATCTCCCCTTTTGCCAGCAGAGTTCCCCCAACCAGTGCAACCGTGGCAATTCCGAGCTTTAAGATCATCTGAGCACTTCCCACAAAAACTGCTGTTCCAAGTTCTGTAACAACAGCATGCTTCTCTACGGCTTTTATCTTCACATCCAGACCTCTCATATAATCATCCTCTGCATTATATGCATGAAGATCTCTTGCACTTTCCAGGCACTCCTGAATCCCGTCCGCACATGCCATTTTTAATTCCATCTGCTTCTGATTCAGACTTTTCTGAACTTTTCCCGAACAACCTACAATAAGAAATGAAACCGGAAGCACCCAAAGAGCTGCCAATGCCATTCTCCAGTTGAAAAAGAACATTCCCACTGCAACGATTGCTGTAGAAATGCATGCTCCCACCAGTTCCGGAATAAAATGAGAAGACGCAGTTTCCATCTGTGCACAATCCGCCATGATCGTACTCGTCAAATCTGACAGATCTTTTTTGCCAAAGAACGACAACGGAATCTTTCTCAGCTTTTCTGCAAGCGTGATTCTCCGCACACCACTTTCTACATAAGTTGATAAAAATGTTGCATTATATTGTATATAAGTTGTAATTGCGATCAGGGCAAGTGTCACGATAATGCCGGCAATATAAAATCCACCTTTTCCCTGAAGTGTTCCTTCCATATAATCTTTCACTATAAAATACAGCAGCGAAACCGGAATCATCAAAACCAGATCTGATACCGTAACTGACACAAAGGCTTTGAGCATATCCGATGCACCTTGCGGAGAAAGAGCATATTTATGCATCAGTTTTTCTTTTATTTTCATACTTATGCACCTACCTTCCAACAAACCGATTGATTGTACTCTTTCCACATATGTGCATAGAGTCCGTCTGCTTTTTCAAGTTCCTTATGCGTACCACTCTGGCAGATTTCTCCGTCTCTGAGTACAAAGATCCGGTCTGCATCAATGACCGATGAAAGTCTGTGGGCGATCATGATCACAGTTTTTCCCTGAGAAAGTCTGCTGAATGCAGCCTGCACCTTTGCCTCATTATCCGGATCTGCAAATGCTGTTGCTTCATCCAGGATCAGAATCGGAGCATTTTTGATCATCGCTCTTGCGATTGAAATCCGCTGAGCTTCTCCGCCTGACAGATACGTACCTTTTGAGCCGATCACTGTGTCAATCCCGTCCGGAAGTTTCGCTATGATATCCTCACATTGAGCATTCTTTAATGCCTTCACCACCTCTTCACGGGTGGCATTTTTCTTTCCCATGCGTACATTTTCGTAAATAGACATTTTCAGAAGCCGGCTGTCCTGAAATACAAATGATACCATATCCATCAGAGCTTTCTGGTGGATTTCCTTTACATTTGCTCCGCCAATCCTGATCTCACCCTGAGACGCATCTGCAAACCTTGCAACCAGTCTCGCCAGCGTTGTCTTTCCTCCACCGGATGGTCCGACAAAAGCGATATGCTCTCCCGGACGGATCTGAAGACTGATATCGTGCAGGGCATCTTTTTCTGCCCCGTCATACCGGAAAGATACATGTTCAAACTCGATAGAAACATCTTCGGGACTCTTTTCCTCTGCTGCCTGCGGCAATGGTTTTCTTTCTATAATATTGTCAATTCTTGCAAGTGCATCTTCCACAACCATTGTATTCTCACCTGCATACATCATCTTTGTCAATGTAACGGTAATGATCGGGGTGATAATAATATAGAATAACAGGTTTAATAAAAACTCAGGATCTGCAGTTCCGCTTTTCACTCCGCCCAGCAGATAAACCGCTGCGATCAGAATTGCGAAAACTGAATTAATTGCAACCGTATATCCCATCATTGGAAGTCTTAAATCTTTTGTATAGGAAATCGTCCATTTTTCATATTTTTTGATTGAATCCCTGAATCTTTTAAAAGAAAAGACCGACTGTCCAAATGTTTTTACAACCGGAATCCCTCTGACATATTCCACTGCCTCGCCGGACATTTCTTCCAGTGCATTCTGATATTCTTCCATTTTTTTCTTCATGTTCTCTCCCATCATGGCACCCATGACCAGGAAAGCTACAACAACCGGGATAAGACATAAAAGCCCCAGTTTCCAGTCAAAAACCAGCAGAAGTGCCGCCAGGCCGACCGGGGTTGCCGTTGCTACATATTTATCCGGCAACTGATGTGCAAGATAAGTTTCTGTCGCTGCACTGGACTCATTTACAATCTTTCGGATCTTTCCACTTCCCTCATCATCCATAAATCCAATCGGCAGAGATAAGATATGTCGCATCAGTCTTGACCTCATATTTGCCTGCACTCGGAATGCTGCCAAATGAGAACAGATCAATGCCCCGATATAGATCAGCATAGACAGGATTGCAAAACCGACTGCACTCCAGCCATAGGTAGACAGATTCTGTGCCGCACCATAATCCGGTGCAACCCGTAACACCTCTTTTATCAGCCGCCAGATAAAATAGAACGGAACAAGTGCCACAAAGGCACTGACAGCCGCAAGAACCCAGGACGCAACTGCCAGGTATTGAAAACTTCCGGCATACTCCATCAGCCGGCTGACCGGTGTCTGCTTTTTTTCTTTTTGTTTAGCCATTGCTAACCCTCCTTGACATTTTTATTATTAATTAGCCCTTTAGAACTTTTATAAGTTCCAACTAACCAGCATCAAAAGGAAAACGCGATGAAATTTTCCTTTTCATTCATCGCGTTATCAGTCATTGATTGAACAGCATTCTCCGTAGATAATATTCCATCCGGCACTGTGATACTTTTCAAGCATTTCTATATATTCCCATGCTTCCTCTTCTGACATATCATGCCGGATCACTTCAAAAAAGCTCTCAAAAAGTGCTTTATTCATTATGTGCATGAAATTCTTTGTCAGTGGCTTTCCATCCTTAAATCTCAGACCGATCGCCTCCATGAACTTATAAGTATAATCTGTCTCAAGTTCTACAAGATGTTCCACAAAATCCTGAAATCTTGTACCATAAGAGCTTTTCACCAGGATCTGAAATTCTTCCAGATGAGCGTACATATACTTCACAAGCTGCTTCATTCCGTCTTCCGCATAATCATCCAGACTCACTGCCTGCCGATCCGATTCTATCGCATGAAATTTTTCCTGAACTCCGATAAATATCCCTGTAAACTCTTTTGCCACCGGTTCTACGATTGCTGAAAAAAGTCCTTCTTTTCCACCATATCGGGAATAGATCGTTCCGGTCGTCGTTCCCGCCTCCGCAGCAATCGTCCGCAGTGATGCATCTACATAGCCTTTTTCAAGGAACTCTTTCTTTGCACATAATTCTACTTTTTCTGAAATACCTTCTACCTGCTTAGCCACTGACTCCTCCTAGCTTATAACAGTGTCATGTAACACTGTTATAAGTTTAAATCTTAATCTTTTTTCTGTCAATAGTTACCAATGTATCTCTTGCATTACTGATAGATTTTATCACTATCCCTCATTACATCTCAAGACTGATCTGATCTTTATGCACATTCTCCGGCATTTTCAAACTGGGAATTATAAAGATCTGCATAAAATCCACCCTTTGCAAGAAGTTCTTCATGATTTCCCTGCTCCACGATATCTCCGTCTTTCATAACAAGAATCAGATCCGCATCACGGATCGTAGACAGACGGTGTGCGATCACAAAGCTCGTTCTTCCCTTCATCAGATTATCCATCGCTTTCTGAATCAGTACTTCTGTTCTTGTATCGACAGAGCTTGTCGCCTCATCCAGGATCAGGATCTTTGGATCTGCAAGGATTGCACGTGCAATCGTCAGAAGCTGCTTCTGTCCCTGGGAAACGTTGCTTGCTTCTTCGTTCAGTTCCATATCATATCCACCTGGAAGTGTCTTTACAAATCGATGCACATGTGCTGCCTTTGCAGCCTGGATCACTTCTTCATCTGTAGCATCCAGTTTACCATAACGGATATTTTCACGGATGGAGCCATGGAACAGCCATGTATCCTGAAGCACCATTCCGAACATTTCTCTTAATTCACTGCGGTTGAAATCCCGGATATCGTGTCCATCTATTTTTATCGAACCATCATTTACATCATAAAATCTCATTAGCAGCTTGATCATTGTCGTCTTTCCTGCTCCGGTCGGACCAACGATCGCAATCTTCTGTCCTTCTTTTACTTTCGCAGAAAAATCATTGATGATGATCTTATCCGGGTTATATCCGAAATGAACATGGTCAAACTCTACATTTCCTTTCAGATTTTCTACGGACACAGGATGTTCCACTGTCTGATCTTCTTCTTTTTCTTCAAGAAATTCAAAAACCCTCTCGGATGCTGCTGCCGTAGACTGCAACATATTTGCTACCTGTGCCATCTGCTGGATCGGCTGGGTGAAATTACGGACATACTGAATAAATGACTGAATATCTCCGACCTCGATCACATTTTTGATCGTCAGGAATCCTCCAAGGACTGCCACACCTACATAACCAAGATTGCCGATAAACTGCATGACCGGCATCATCATTCCTGAGAAAAACTGAGATTTCCACGCAGAATCATAAAGCTTTCCGTTGGTCTCATTAAATTCTCTGATCACCGCTTCTTCTTTATTAAATGCCTTGATGATATTATGTCCGCTGTAGATTTCCTCTACCTGTCCGTTGACATTTCCAAGATATTCCTGCTGTCCTACGAAATATTTCTGTGAATGTTTCATTACAAATGACAACAGCAGCATGGACAATGGAAGAATCAGCAGTGCTACCAGTGTCATCAGCGGACTGATGGAAAGCATCATCACCAGCACACCGATGATGGTTGTGACCGATGTGATCAACTGAGTTGCACTCTGGTTCAGACTCTGTCCGAGAGTATCCACATCATTTGTCACTCTTGAAAGAACTTCTCCGACCGGTTTCGTATCGAAATAATTCATCGGCATCCGGTTGATCTTCTGTGAGATTTCTTTTCTTAATTTATAAGTTGTCTTCTGCGATACACCTGTCATCAGGAATCCCTGGATCAGGCTGCACGCTGCACTGATCAGATACAGACTCAATGCTGTCGCCAGAATCGTTCCGATTTTTCCAAAATCCATGCCTGATCCGCCTGAAACCTTACTGACAAGACCATTGAAGATTTCTGTTGTCGCCTTTCCGAGAATCTTTGGTCCGGCAATATTAAAAATCGTTCCGCAAATTGCAAAGACTGCTACGAAAAAAATCTGTATTTTAAATGAAGCCATATAGCGGATCAGCTTTTTCATTGTTCCTTTGAAATCTTTTGCCTTTTCGGTCGGTGCAACACCTCGCCCCATTCTACCTCTTCTAGCCATGGATCTTCTCCTCCTTTCCATCTGTCTGAACGGCAGATTCCAGTTCTGCCCTGGAAAGCTGGGACTCTGCGATTTCCCGATATACTTCACAATTTTTCAGCAGTTCTGCATGTGTACCTTTTCCGACAATCTTTCCATCATCCAGGACAAGGATCTGCTCTGCATGCAGAATGGTACTGATTCTCTGTGCTACGATCAAAACTGTACTTTCCCTCGTCTTCTCTGCAAGGGCATGACGCAATGTCACATCCGTCTTATAGTCAAGAGCCGAAAAACTGTCATCAAAAATAAATACCTGTGGATGCTTTGCAATCGCTCTTGCAATCGAAAGTCTCTGCTTCTGACCACCGGATACATTGGAACCGCCCTGAGCGATCGGACTTTCATAGCCTTCCGGTTTAGTCTCGATAAATTCTGTAGCCTGTGCGATCTCTGCCGCTTCTTTCATTTCCTCTTCTGTTCCATCCTGATTTCCGAACATGATATTAGAAGCAATATTTCCTGAGAACAGGACTCCTTTCTGCGGAACATATCCCAGCTTTTCTCTGAGATCATGCTGCTTTATGTCACGGATATCAATTCCATCCAGCGTGATCTTTCCTTCTGTCACATCATAAAACCGTGGGATCAAATTGACCAGTGTTGATTTTCCACTTCCTGTACTTCCAATAATCGCCGTGGTCTGTCCCGGCCGGGCTGTAAATGTGATATCCTGCAGCACATCTTCGTCTGCTCCCGGATATTTAAATGATACATGATCAAAGGAAAGAACTCCTTCTCCCTGCTCCGGCAGTACTTCCGGCCGTTCCGGATCACAGATGATCGTCTCACTCTTCAGCACTTCTTCCACACGGTCAGCCGCTACAGCCGCACGCGGAAGCATGATCGAGATCATGCAAAGCATCAGGAATCCCATGATGATCTGCATGGTATACTGAATAAATGCCATCATATCTCCCACCTGCATCTGACCATCGCTGATTCCATGTGCTCCGGTCCATACAATCAGAACAGAGACTCCGTTCATGACCAGCATCATTGCCGGCATCATAAATGTCATCGCACGATTGACAAAAAGATTCGTCTTTGTCAGTTCTACATTTGCGTCATCAAATCGTTTCTCTTCATGCTTTTCTGTACTAAATGCACGGATAACCGACAGTCCTGTCAGAATTTCTCTGGTCACAAGGTTCAGCTTATCCACAAGCTTCTGAAGCATCTTAAATTTCGGCATTGCCACAACAAAGAGTAATAATACCATGCATGCAATGATGATCACCGCAAGTCCGATGATCCAGGACATCGACACATTTGTCTTCATTACCTGGAATACTCCTCCGATCGCCAGGATTGGTGCATAAAGTACCATTCTCAAAAGCATAACAATCAACATCTGGATCTGCTGGATATCATTCGTACTCCTCGTAATCAGTGAGGCTGTTGAAAACTGGTTGAACTCATGATTGGAAAAGCCCACAACCTTATGGAATACTCTGCCTCTTAAGTCACGTCCTGCTGACGCACCTACTCTTGAAGCCAGGAATCCGACCAGTACACTTGCTGCCATTCCGAGGAATGCCAGTGCAATCATCATTCCCCCGGTCTTTGCAAGATATCCTGTCTGAATCTTTTCCATGTCCATGCCCAGATCCTGATAGACCGATTTGCAATAGCTGACCGCTGCCTGATCCAGAATCGTATCCGGAAGATCATCCATCTGTTCTCCCATCTTTTCCACCATGGCAGTTCTCTGTTCTCCCGGAAGCATCTTCATAATATCAAAGATGGTTGTATCCTCTGAAACTGTCCCATCCGGAAGACTCGACTTTAACTGAGACTCAACTTCTTTCGTCATATCACTGCCGGACTCAAAACCAGTCGTCATCATCATCGGGAGCTTCAGAATATCCTGAAGTTCCTTCATCTGTTCCTCATCCCCGGATACAGATTCTTTCAGAACATATGCATCTTTTTCATAAGATGTCGTATCTTCCTCATAAGCATCCATTACTTTCTGCCCGTCTTCTTCTGATACAAAAAGTAATAACTTATCCATCTCTTCCTGTGCAATCTGTTCCGGTATCTCGTCTTCAATACCTCCCTGCTGAATTCCGACATTGACAATGTCAGAAGTATACGCAGGCAAAGACAGATCACAGTAAGCCTGAATGAAGAGAATCAATACGATCGCTATCATCGCCTTCCAGTACGATGCAGCATATTTGAATAAATTCTTCATTTTACCTGTTCCTTTCTTTTTCTATATTCTCACAAATCTGAAATAAAATCCTTCTCAGAAGCATCTTTTCCTCAGGACTGATCCCTGTAAAAGCAATTTCATCCATCTTTTCCGCAATCGCTTTTACATGCTCAATACATGCCTGCCCTTTCTCTGTCAGATCCAGCCGCATCATTCTCTGATCCTTTTCATCAACCTTTCTCAGAATATATCCTGACTTTTCCATCTTCTGGATCATCGACGTAATCGAAGGCGCACTTACATTCAGCTTCTGTGCCAGTTCTTTCTGTGAAATTCTTCCAGACTTGTGCAGCTGAAATAAAATCATTGACTGGCTTTTATTCAGATCATATTCTGCGTACATAATCTGTGCCAGTTTTCCGATCCTATGGGTCGTCATCCCAAGAATTCCCAGTGTCGGCATCTCTTCTCTCCTACACGACATAAAAACCTTCCTTTCATTAGTTAGTTAATTAACTAATGGAAAATATAGTATAATTCCACTTGTAAGTCAACCTTTAAACTTCTTATTTCACATTTTTTTAATACTTTTTGCACAATTTTTAGTTAATTACTTAAGCAAATCCAAAAACTAAGCCGCTACATAGAAAATTTCCCATGTAACGGCTTTTTGTCCCTTTATTCTACTTTCAATATTCTTTCTTCTCCAGTATTTTTATGCTGCATTGATACGAAACAGTCAGACCGATAACGAGTATCATCATTCCTGCTCCTAGCAGTTGTCCTGCACTCAGTGAAACAATTTTTTGAAATATCCCTGTAGGATTCACGCCCAGTCTTCCGCACATCTTTCCTGTCAACACTCCTGCTCCCCCAAGAAACAATACAATTACCGCTATAATAAGTCTTCCTTTTTCACCGTCAAATTTTAATCGTACCGGTATGTTCAATGCAATAAGAACGACTCCTGCCATCATCCCCCAGGACATTATCATTACCAATTTTTTCAGATCCGTTCCGTAATTTCCTATCATTGAAACTACGGTTGTTATTGTCAGACCAAGTAACCAGACTGCTGCATCCAGAGAAATGCTGAAAATATATTTTTCTCTGACATAATCCTTTTTCGTGACCGGCAACGAAAAAAGATACTGAAACCCATGATCCATTTCATCATATGCAAGCATATTTGCAACATAAATTGCCATCGTGACAGTAATATATATTCCAAAACACGCTGCACTTTCTTCCCGGTCTATCACTGAATTATTCAAGGCTCCAACCATTAAGGCTGCTCCTCCGATCATCACATAAATAATCCCTTTTCCCTGACTTTTTAAAAGTCCCCAATCTTTTAATAACAATCCCTTTTCTGTTCTCATACCGTTTCCCCCTGAATCATCATAACGATCACTTCATCCAGGCTGCCATTTTCAACTGCAACACCCGGATGATTTTCCATATAATATCTCTTTTCTTTTGTCAGACAGGCATATCCATAACTTTCTTTTTTCTTTTTTAATAAGTAAGATTTGTCCAGTTTTTTCCACTGTTCCTCCGTCACTTTAATCACTCCATAATCATTCAGGATCGTATCCATCGTTTCATGCAGGATGATCTTACCCTCGTGGATCATATAAATATCATCACACAGGCCTTCCAGATCTGAAGAAATATGGGAACTGATCACGATACTTCTTCCATCCACTTCGGTCATATACTCCCGCAGTAGATCCAGTACCTGCTCCCGTGCTGTCACATCAAGACCTGCTGTCGGTTCGTCAAGTATCAGGAAAGGAGCCTGGTGTGACACTGCGATCAGTACATTCAGCTTTGCCTTCATTCCGGTGGAAAATTCTTTTAGCTTCTTATCAAGTGAAAGGTTCAATTTTTTGCATGATCCGAGAAACTTTTCTTTTTCAAAAGACGGATATACATTGCTCAAAACCGGAACAATATCTTTAATTCTTAAATATTCATTGAATCCTGCATTTGTAAATGCTACTCCAATCTTCTCTTTATCCTCTCTCGTCAGTTGCTGTGGTTCTTTTCCAAAAAGTGTAATCCGACCGGAATCTCCCTTTACCAGTCCTAAAATTGCTTTAAAAAGCGTACTCTTTCCTGCTCCATTTGCCCCGACGATTCCTGTGATCTGTCCCGGTTCAACGCTCATGGTACAGTCCAATTCAAAATCATCATACCGCTTCCTGAAATTTTCTATTGATAACATAACTACTCCTCCATGATCAGCTCAAATAATTCCTTCAGTTCCTCATCTGTCATTCCGTTCCTTCTGCCTTTCATCACTGCAGCTTCGAGATCCGCTTCTACTTCTCTGCGACGTTCTTCCAGCATAAGTTCCTTATTCGAAGCTGTCACATACGTGCCTTTCCCATGCACGGTTCTCGTCATTCCTTCTTCTTCCAGGTTGTCATACGCCTTTTTCACCGTCAATGCACTGATCTTCAACTCTTTTGCCATCGCCCTTACAGATGGAAGAAGATCACCTTCCTTTAATTCACCGGAAATGACCTGTGCTTTGATCTGCTCCATGATCTGCTCGTAGATCGGCACCATAGATGAATGGTTAATTATAATCTTCATGACCTGCCTCCTTTATGCAAACAGTATATAACAGTGTTAAACTGTTGTCAACTGTTATATACTGTTCATATAAATAAAAAATGCAGAAACTGTCTTTTTTACAATTTCTGCACATTTAATCATTATATGATGTCGGGGACAAAAGCCCCCGACTTTGATGCCTACGGATTGCTCCGTGCTACGCACTCCCACAATCCTACCCAATATTCGCATATCGTGGGATTATCATCCCACTTTTATGCTCATATCGGGGCGGGTTCTAAGGTCTTTCACCCACCTATGAGCAAGCTCATGTGGGCTTAGACCTTTTGACCCTGGCATCATTATATGATTCCAACTGCTTCATTCACAGTCTTCACACCAACAAGCCGTATTCCCTGAATTTCCTTTACCATCTTCAGTGAAACTTCGGGCAAGATACATGTCTCAAACCCAAGCTTCTTCGCCTCTGCCACACGCTGTTCCGGCATATTCACAGCACGTACTTCTCCACTTAAACCAACCTCTCCAAAGACAATCGTCTTCTCATCAATGGGACGGTTTCGATAACTGGACACCAGTGCCATCACAATCCCAAGATCGATCGCCGGCTCGTTCATCTTGATACCGCCTGCAATATTCACATATGCATCGCAGTTTCCAAGTGACATTCCCAACCTCTTTTCAAGCACTGCCATCAGAAGGTTGACCCGGTTATAATCGGTTCCTGCTGCTGTTCTTCTCGGCATTCCGAAATTTGTTCTGCAGACCAGTGCCTGTATTTCCAAAAGGATCGGTCTTGTTCCTTCCATGGAGCATGCAACAACGGACCCGGAAGCATTCTCCGGTTTCCCACTGAGCATATACTCCGATGGATTTTCCACTTCCACCAACCCACTCTGCCGCATTTCAAAGACACCAATCTCATTCGTCGAGCCAAAACGGTTCTTCACAGCTCTCAATATCCGGTAAGACGCATGCCGGTCTCCTTCAAAATAAAGTACTGTATCTACCATATGCTCCAATACCCGCGGACCTGCTACCGTTCCCTCTTTCGTTACATGTCCGACAATAAAAATTGGAATGCACAGTCCTTTCGCCAACTGCATAAAAACATTGGTTGACTCCCGCACCTGGGAAACACTTCCCGGTGCCGAAGTTACATCCTCGCTGTACATTGTCTGAATAGAATCAATAACGACCAGTTCCGGTCGCTCTTTTTCTATCACACTGCGGATGATCCCCAGGTTTGTCTCGCAAAGCAGCAGAAGGCCAGACGTAAAATTTCCCATCCGGTTCGCACGCAGCTTAATCTGTGCCTGCGACTCCTCTCCGGAAATATACAGGATCTTTTTCATCTGTGCCATTCTTTGGCATACCTGTAATAAAAGTGTTGACTTTCCAATTCCCGGATCGCCTCCGACCAGTACCAGTGATCCCGGTACAATCCCGCCTCCGAGAACCCGGTCCAGCTCTTTGATCCCGGTCTCACTCCGTGTATCATCATCTGCGGTCACTTCGGTCAAAGGAACGACCTTTGCCTCGTGAACTGCTCTCGCTGCAACGGTCGTTCCCTTTGTGATCCCACTGTCTATCCGCTCTTCTACAAATGTATTCCACTCTTTACATGCAGGGCATTGACCAAGCCATTTTGCTTCTTCATGCCCGCAATTCTGACAGAAAAATATACTTTTCTTTCCTTTTGCCATCTAGCTTCTCCCAACACTGTACGGATCAGCAGATCAGCACTTTACTACTTTGATCGCTGCACTCTGATCTGCTGAAAGTTCTACACTTACACTGAGCTTTCCGCTCAAATTTGTATTCATCTTTCCTGCAGACTCCCCATCGATCAGTACTTCATACTCACTCTCCGGCTCCAGTTCCAGTGTGAACTGTACATCCTCCGGTGCAGATACTGTAAAAGTAACCTCAGCATCGGTCTCTTTAAAATTTTCAACCGTACTTCCCGGTACAGACTCGTAAACGAACATACCGTTCTTCTCAAGTTTCGTAATCTCTGCAAATGTCTTTACTTTATAAATATCTCCCTCAAATTCAAAGTTATCCTTCTTCGTCTTAGTTGGAAGTGTATAATCTCCAAAACTCAGTGTTCCGTCATTTTCTGCACGCAATAATTCTTTTACTGTTGCCATTTCTTTTTCCTCCTGGGTATTTCAGAATATCTCTTATATAAGATGTTGGGATAAATTGCCCAACTATGATATCTTTGTATCATTATATAATAAATCCATTTCTTTTTCTATACTAATTCCGCTTTCATCCTATGAACTTTTTATGAAAAAATGAATTTCTTTTTTGGATGCTCCTGCCTCCACATGATCTCCCGGCCGGATGTCACCGTTCAGGATCGCATCTGCCAGTTTATCTTCCAGTTCCGTCTGTAATGCACGACGTAGTGGTCTTGCACCATATTTCGTATCAGTTCCCTTTTCAACGATCAGCTCTTTTGCAGAGTTTCTCAGTTTCAGATGAATATTCATCTGCTTCTCAAGCCGTCCGGTAAACTCATTGCACAACAAAGAAACTATTTTCTTCATATTTTCTTTGTCCAGTGTATGGAATACGATCATCTCATCAATTCGGTTCAGAAATTCCGGCCGGAAGATCTGCTTGACCTCTTCCATAACACCCTGCTTCATTTTCTTATAATCTCCGGCTTTATCTTCTTTTGCAGCAAAGCCCAGCTTTTTCGGATCAATGATCGCTTTTGCACCTGCATTCGACGTCATGATGATCACGGTATTGGAAAAATCTACCTTTCTTCCCTGTGAATCCGTAATATGTCCATCATCCAGAACCTGCAGCAGAACATTGAATACATCCGGATGTGCCTTTTCAATTTCATCAAAAAGGAGAACAGAATACGGATGTGTCCTGACCTGGTCACTGAGCTGTCCACCTTCTTCATGACCGACATATCCCGGAGGGGAACCGATCATCTTTGATACAGAATGCTTTTCCATATACTCCGACATATCAACACGGATCATTGCCTCCTCTTTTCCAAATAAAGCTTCAGCAAGTGCCTTGGAAAGCTCCGTCTTTCCAACTCCGGTCGGACCTAAGAATAAAAACGAACCGATCGGCCGCTTCGGATCTTTCAGACCGACTCTTCCACGTTTCACTGCTCTTGCCACAGCACTGACCGCTTCGTCCTGTCCGATGACTCTCTTCTGAAGAATTTTTTCCAGGTTCTTTAATCTTTCTGTATCACTTTCCGTCAGTTTGCTTACCGGAACTTTTGTCCAGACTGATACTACCTCTGCAACTTCATTTTCCGTAACAGATGGATGAAGTCCCGCCTGCTTTTTATCAAACCGCTTTTTCAGAGCTGACAATTTCTTTCTTGCTTCGTCCTGCTCCTTCTGGATCAGGGATGCCTCTGCGAAATCTCCTGCTACGATGCTATCCTCTTTCTGTTTCTCGAGGTCTTTGATCAGATCTTCCAGACTTCGGAAATTTTCCGGGACTTTGTAGCCTTTCAGACTCACTTTTGAACACGCTTCGTCCAGCACGTCGATCGCCTTATCCGGCAGATGACGATCCGTAATATAACGTTCTGACATAAGTACTGCTGCCTCAAGTGCTTTCTCTTCGATCACTACTTTATGGTGTGTCTCATACTTTTCTTTCAGACCTTCAAGAATTTTCCGGCACTGTTCCTGCGTTGGTTCTTCCACAGAAACAGGCTGGAAACGCCGTTCCAGGGCTGCATCTTTCTCTATATATTTCCTGTATTCTGCAATCGTAGTTGCACCGATCAGTTGCAATTCTCCTCTGGACAGCGACGGCTTCAGGATACTTGAGGCATCAATCGCACCTTCTGCACCTCCCGCACCGATCATCGTATGGATCTCATCCAGGAAAAGAATGATATTCCCCGCTGCCTTTACCTCTGCAACCAGTCCTTTTATTCGCTCTTCAAACTCTCCACGATATTTTGAACCTGCGATCAGTCCTGGAAGATCCAGCGTATAGATCCTCTTTCCTTTCATCTTTTCAGGTACTAACCCGGATGCGATCTGCTGTGCCAGTCCTTCGATAATGGCAGTCTTTCCAACTCCAGGCTCTCCTACCAGACAGGGGTTATTCTTCGTCCTTCTGCTCAGGATCTCCATCAGACGATACATTTCCTGCTCCCTTCCGATGACCGGGTCCAGTTTTCCCTCTTCTGCACGGGCTGTCATATCGGTACAGAACTGTTCCACCATTGCCCCGCCTCCATGAGGCTCATCCTGAAGGCTGTCCTGATATTCTTTGGGATCGATCCCTACTGCGAACATAATATCCTGAAATAACTTCTGAAGATTCACATTCAATGTGATCAGGATCCGCGTCGCTACACAGTCAACATCCCGGATCATTGCCAGCAGCAGATGCTCCGTTCCGACATATTCTGTATGCAGTCTGCCACACTCCTGTTCGCTGCTCTTCAAAAGGAACTGGAATCTCGGACTCTGCTCCGGTCTTGTACTGACCTTCACCTCTTCATCCGGTGCTACCAGTTCATCGATCAGGCGTGAGATCTTTTCTGCATCCACACCGTTCTTTGCAAGCACCTGTCCGGCTACTCCTGAATACTCTTTCCGAAGTGCAAGCAGAAGATGCTCTGTTCCTATATAAGGATGCTTTCTCTCTCTTGCTATTTTACCGGCCTGCTTTATCACATTCTCCATCGGCTTTGTATAAGGTATCTGCATCTTTACCTCCTCAACTTACTCTTAATCACTCATAATCATCAAATATCTCATCTACCAGCTCATGCACTTCACTTCTTGAGATATTCTTACAACAGCCACGGGCAAGTACAATCCGAAGCTGTCTCCGCATCTCCTCCAACTGCTCCAGCTTATCCACGTCCAGTGCGATCACCGCTCCTCTTCTTTTATCCAGACTGATATAGCCTTCCCTTTTCAGGACGTTATACGCTTTATTCACCGTATGCATATTGACACCGACTGTATCTGCAAGCTGCCTGACTGACGGCAATGAATCTCCTTCATGTATCACCGAGGTAGCAATCCCCATGATGATCTGGTTACAAAGCTGGATATAAATTGCTTCATCACTGTTAAAATCTATTTCTAATATCATGCCGCTTCCCCTTCCTCTGTTGTGTTATATCCATACTAGCACAATCTCCTGTTTTCATCAAGTGCAAAGAAAAAAGGCAAAAGCCCGTTAAAGAACTTCTGCCTTTTTCATTTTTTCCTCTTTCGGGAACCGGATCTCAATCTTTGTTCCCTTGCCCGGTTCACTGTTCACAGTAACCTTCGCTCCATGCAGGATCGCTCCGTGCTTCACAATAGACAAGCCCAGTCCTGTACCGCCACGCTCTTTTGAATGGCTCTTATCCACCCGGTAGAATCGTTCAAAGATCCGTTCCTGATGTTCCTCCGGGATTCCGATCCCCGTATCGCTCACACTAATCTTTGGCCCGTCCAGCGTATTTCCGACCCAGACCGAAACACTTCCACCATCACGGTTATACTTGATCGCATTCTCAGTAATATTATAGATCATCTCATCCAGAATCTGCCGGATTCCATGACAGAATACCGGTTCTCCACTCAAAGCCACTGAAATTTTCTTCTCTGAACACTGCGGGGAAAGACGGCTGACGATCTCACGGGTCAGCTCATAAAGCTCCACATCTTCTTTTTCCAGTTCTACTGATTCTTCATCCAGTTTCGATAATTTAATGATATCTTCCACCAATGTGATCAGCCGACGTGCTTCCTTATAGATCCTTTTTGAAAATCCAGGGATGTCCTCTGCACGTACCAGCCCGTTCATCATGATCTCTGCGTAACCGGAAATCGATGTCAGCGGTGTCTTCAGCTCATGGGAAACATTTGCCGAAAATTCCTTTCTCATATTCGCGACCGCTTCTTTTTCTTTATTCTGCCGGTCGATGGCTTCCAGAAGCGGTACCATTTCAGGATAGATCACATTGTCCAGAGGATGCTCCAGATCCAGATGCATCACCGGTTCCATCAGACGCTTCGTCTGCCAGTTTGCAAGGAACAACGCCAGTGCGATACCGATCACAGATAAGACCAGCATAACCGGAAGGATATTCCATGCGGTTCGGATCAGGCTGTCCATCGGTCTGGCAAGCCGCAGCACACTTCCATCATCCAGGCGGATCGCACAGTAGTATAATTCTTTTCCTACCGTATCCGACATACGGATATCCTCCCCCTGTCCTTCCGCCAGTGCCTGCTTTACTTCAGCTCTCGACTTATGGTTCTCCAGCTTTTTACTGCTGTCCGAATCATACAGAACATCTCCACTCTGGGAAATAAATGTAAGACGGGTGTCCTCATCCGCCTTTATCATTGGTTCTAATTTTTTCAGATATTCTTCTCCTGCGACATCCACACCGCTGCTGAGATAGGCCGCTTCCTGCTGTACTTCCTTTTCCAGGATTCCGAGATTTTGATTATACAGAATCACTGTCATGATGACATAGAAAGGAAATAATGTCACCAGCAAGATCAGCATCATACTTTTCTGGATCTTCTGCTTCATTATTCTCCTCCCACACGATAACCTACTCCGCGTACCGTCTGGATCAGATCACCCTTTTCCCCCAGCTTCTGCCGGAGCGTACGCACATGGACATCCACGGTTCTTGTCTCACCGTCAAAATCATATCCCCAGATCTCAGTCAGAAGCTGGTCGCGTGTCAGGACGATTCCCTTATTCAACATCATCTTTTCAAGCAGTTCAAACTCCTTTAATGTGAGAGCTACTTCCTTTCCATTCACCGTAACTTCATGCTTTTTGATATTCATGCAGATTCCGGAAAGCTCAATCTGTGATTTTTCTTCCGTCTTTCTGCTTCTTCTCAGGACTGCCTTGATCCTGGATACAAGCTCCATCATCCCGAATGGTTTCGTCACGTAATCATCCGCTCCCGAATCCAGTCCCATCACCTTGTCATACTCCGAACCTTTCGCAGTCACCATGATCACAGGAATATCCTTTGTCTTTGAAGAAGATTTCAGCTTCTTTAAAAGCACCATTCCATCATCCCCGGGCAGCATAATATCCAGCAGGACCAGCTCCGGTGTATCAAATGCCAGAGCTTCCATAAAAGCAGCTCCGTCCGCAAACCCTTTTGCTTTGAGTCCGGTCGTCTCCAAAGTATAAATTACCAGCTCTCTGATATTATCATCGTCTTCCACGCAATAAATCATCTCAGTACTCTCCTTTAGCTTTCATGCAGTGCAGCACTGTCCTTATGAACACCTGTAATAGAAAATTCCACCCACTCTGCAATATTCGTGGCATGATCTCCGATCCGCTCCAGATATTTTGTCACCATGATCAGATCAAAGATCCGGTTTCCCTGTTCTCCATGCTCTGCTTTGATATAGGCAATCATCTTATCGCGGATCTCATCAAAATACGCATCAATCTTATCATCCGAAGCCATCACTTTCCTTGCAAGCTCCAGATCTTTTTCCACATATGCCACTACACTGTCTCTGACCATCGTACTGACTCCGGTTGCCATTGCACCGATTAAATCAATATCCTGTGCCACATTCTCATATTTTGCAGAAATAATGATCTCTGCGATATCGGAAGTCTGATCCCCGATCCGCTCCATATCTGTGATCATTTTCAGTGCCGCAGAAATTCTTCTTAAATCTCTTGCCACCGGCTGCTGCTGGAGCAGAAGCTTCAGACACAGACGCTCAATCTCTTTCTCCATCTGATCGATCTCTTCATCTTCAGCTACTACGACCCTTGCCTGTCCGGCACTTCCCTCTTTCAGTGCCTGGGTTACCTTTGAAATTGCAATCTCACATAATTCTCCCATATGGGTAAGCTGTTCATCCAGATGATGCAACTGCTGATCAAATCTATTACGCATAATTTAACCGAACCTCCCTGTGATATAATCCTCTGTCTTTTTATTCGCCGGAACGGAGAATAAAGTCTCTGTATTATTATATTCAATGACTTCTCCCAGAAGGAAAAACGCCGTATTGTCAGAGATACGGACTGCCTGCTGCATATTGTGCGTAACCATGACAATAGTATAATCTTTTTTCAGTTCCATCGCAAGGTCTTCAATCTTGGATGTAGAAATCGGATCCAGTGCGGATGTCGGTTCATCCATCAGCAGAACTTCCGGTTCTACTGCCAATGCACGGGCGATACACAGTCTCTGCTGCTGTCCCCCCGACATTCCCAATGCACTCTTTTTCAGACGATCCTTACATTCTTCCCAGATTGCCGCATTTCTCAGTGACTTTTCTACAATATCATCCAGCTTTGCTTTTGACCGGATTCCATGTGTTCTTGGTCCATAAGCAATGTTGTCATAAATGCTCATTGGAAATGGATTTGGCTTCTGGAAAACCATTCCAACTCTTTTTCTGAGCAGATTGACATCCATTCCTTTGAAGATATTCTGTCCGTCAAGAAGAATTTCCCCGTTAATACGACATCCCTCCACAAGGTCATTCATACGGTTGATCGACTTTAACAATGTAGATTTACCACATCCGCTAGGGCCGATAAAAGCAGTGATCTTATTCGCCTCGATTTCGAGATTAATATTCTTGAGGGCTTTAAAATCACCATAATATAAATCCAGATTTTTGATACTTAACTTCGACATTCTTTTTTCCTCTCTATTTCTTCGTCAGCCGCTTTGCGATCATACCCGATAAAGTATTGATCACGACAACCAGGATCAGCAGGATCACTGCCGTTGCATACGCCTGGTTCATATACAGACCTTCACTGGAAAGCATATACATATGCACTGCCAGCGTACGACCCGACCCAAACGCATTTTTCGGAATCTGTGCTACCGTTCCCGCCGTATAGATCAAGGCTGCTGTCTCTCCCACGATCCTTCCGATGGCAAGGATGACACCTGCCAGGATTCCCGGAACTGCACTTGGAAGTACGATCTTAAATACCGTCCTCAGCTTGCCTGCTCCCAGTCCGAAACTTCCTTCCCGGTAGGAGTCCGGAACCGATTTTAAAGCTTCTTCCGTTGTTCTCATAATTAACGGAAGAATCATAATGGATAAGGTAAACGCTCCTGCCAGGATTGAAAATCCCCAGTGCAGTGCATTCACAAAGAACAACATACCGAACAGGCCATATACGATTGACGGGATTCCCGACAGAGTTTCCGTTGTCAGACGGATCACGTCAATAAATTTGTTTCCTCTTCCTGCATATTCCACCAGAAAAACGGCTGAGAAGATTCCAAACGGAACTGCAATAAGCAAGGAAAGCAGGGTCATCACTACCGTATTAACCAACGCCGGAATAACCGAAGCGTTCTCCGATGTATAATGTAACGAGAACAGGGACAGTTTCATATACGGCAGACCGTTGACCAGAATATAGATAATCAGAAAGATCAGCACTGCAAATGTCACCAAGGCTGCCAGCATGACCAGAAGCATTAGGACGAATGATCCCGGATGCTTCAGGTACGAACGCATCTTGTCACGTGCTGACAAACGGTTCACAGCATTCTCATTCATGTTCACCCCTCCTCTTCAACAATGCCACACTAAAGTTAATAATCAGGATAAAGACAAATAAGACAACCCCGGTAGCAATCAGTGCTTCTCTGTGCAATCCGGTTGCATAGCCCATTTCAATGACGATATTTCCGGTCAGTGTACGCATTCCCAAAAGCATATTTGAAACCAGTCTCGGCTGATTTCCAACAATCATGATCACTGCCATCGTCTCTCCGATCGCACGTCCGATTCCCAGCACAATTCCTGCGATCACTCCTGATTTTGCGGCCGGGATGATCACGGTAAAAATACTTCTCTCATGCGTTGCTCCCAGAGCCAATGCACCTTCATAATACTGCTCCGGTACAGCCCGCATGGCACTTTCTGTTGTTCCGATGATCGTTGGAAGAATCATCATGCCTAGTATGATCGAAGTTGTCAGCACACCTTTTCCATCCCCTGATTTCTCTACCAGTCCCATCATTTTCATCCATTTTCCAAAATCGCGGATCATCGGAACTATTACGACCAGTCCGAAAAAACCGTAGACAACCGATGGGATTCCTGCCAGCAGCTCTGTTGCCGCTTTCAGTGGTTTATAAATTTTCTTTGGACAATACATTGCCATAAATACCGAGGTAAGGATTCCGATCGGAACTCCGAAAATGATCGCTCCCGCTGTCACGTAAATACTTCCGATGATCATCGGGAAAATTCCGAACAGCTTATTTCCCGGACGCCAGATATCTCCGGTGATAAATTTTACAAATCCAATTTCTCTGATCGCAGGGATTCCATTTGCAAAAAGAAAGATGCAAATAAGAGCTACCGCCAGCACCGAAGTACAGGCGGCAATAAAGAAGACTCCCTGCATGACCTTCTCAGTCACTGCTTTTGATTTCATTCTTTTTTCCTCTTAATCTGTCAAGATCGTATCAAATCACTTTCTTTGTCAATTATTTTGTGATCTCATCCCATGTAGATACATTTCCCACATAAATATCTTTTACCTGATCGGCTGACAGCTCATCCAGCGGATTTGCATTGTTTACGATTACTGCGATTCCGTCTGTAGCAATCACTGTAGGCTCAAGCTCTGCTGCTTCTTCATCTTTCAGTTCTCTGGATGCCATACCGATATCATAACTTCCCTCAATCGTAGAAGTCATACCTGTTGTAGAATCGGATGTCTGAAGCTCGATACTTGCATTCGGGTTGACAGCTTTGTAAGCCTCGATCAATTTCTCCATCAGAGGGGATACAGAAGAAGAACCACCAACTACACAGCTTCCTGAAGGCTTTGTTCCTGCATAATCTTTTACATCTGCAACAGCAATATACTTCTCATCTGCTACTACTTTCTGTCCTTCTGTACTCATGATAAAGCTCATAAAGTCTTTTGCAACTTCGTTATTAAGATCTTTCTTTACTGCGATATTAAACGGTCTGGATACTTTGTATGAACCGTTCTCGATATTCTCTGCTGTTGCTTCTGCTCCGTCAATCTTCAGTGCTTTTACACTGTCATTCAGAGAACCAAGTGACACATAACCGATCGCATACTCATTGTCTGCAACTGTTGTCAGCATAACAGAAGTATTATTTGTGATCTGTGCATCTGTTGTTGTCATGTCAACCTTTGTTCCGTCATCCTGCTTCTCTTCAATTCCGAACAACTCAATGAAGGCTCCCCTTGTACCTGAACCATCCTCACGGGAAACGATCGTAACATCACTTGTCTCATCCCAGTCGGAAGTTGCATCTGACTGATTTGCGTCTGCACCTTTTGTATCTGTGCCATTGCTACTTCCACATCCAACTGCTGTTACTGCTACCATACTTACCATCATTACCGCTGCGGCAATTTTTTTCATTTTCATTTTTTTAATCTCCTTTTTCATATCGGACTCTTTTCGTCCCAATCTCTTTTCTGGTCTTTGAGTACTTTTTCATTTTCCCCCTGACCACGATATTTATGATAAAAGACGATTGTTAAATGTAAAATCGGGCGATTGTTAAATCTGGGTAAAGCATGACAGACACGATTCAACTTTTCAAAAAGTAAGAAAGACCGCAAATATGGACTCTTCTCTGCTATACATCCTCTTTCCCGGACATCCGGTAAAGGAAGTACTATCACTCCACATCTGCGGTCTTTTTTAAACTCTTTATTTATCTGCCCTGCCACAACAGGAAATTTTTTTATTCGCCTTTGCCGTCACTCTGAAACTTGTCATTCAACCGTAACAGACTTTGCGAGATTTCTCGGCTTATCAACGTCCAGTCCTTTTGCCACACTGACGTAATAGCCCATTAGCTGCAACGGTACGATTGCAAGACTGGTTGCAAAGAATGATTCGGTCTGCGGTACATAAACTGCGAAATCTGCCGTATCTTCAATATTATAATTTCCATAGGTCGTCAGCCCCATCAGATAAGCTCCACGGCTCTTGACCTCCACCATATTGCTGATCGTCTTTTCAAAAAGAGCTGCCTGCGTCGCAACACCGACTACCAGGATACCATCCTCGATCAGACTGATCGTTCCATGCTTCAGCTCTCCTGCTGCGTAAGCCTCCGAATGAATATAACTGATCTCCTTCATCTTCAGGCTGCCTTCCATACTGATGGCATAATCAATTCCTCTTCCGATAAAGAAAACATCCTTTGCATTTGCATACTTGCTTGCGAACCACTGGATACGCTCCTTGTCATCCAACGTCTTCTGTATCTTCTCAGGGAGTGTGCCAAGCTCTTCGATCAGGGCTGCATACCGTTCCTCCGAGATCACATCCTTCACCTTTGCCGCCTGGATCGCCAGCAGATACATTGCGATCAACTGGGTACTGTATGCCTTTGTCGTGGCAACCGAGATCTCAGGGCCTGCATAAGTATAAAGAATATAATCACTTTCTCTCGCAATGCTGGAACCCACTACGTTCACGATACCAAGTACCGGAATCTTGCGTTCTTTCACAAGGCGGAGTGCTGCAAGGCTGTCTGCCGTCTCACCGGACTGAGAGACGATCACAACCAGTGAATTTTTCACAAGCTTTGGATTCCGGTAACGAAATTCTGATGCAAGATCAACTTCCACCGGAATATCTGCCAGTTCTTCAATCACATATTTTCCTACCATGCCAACATGATAAGCAGAACCACACGCGACAATATAGATTCTCTCTATCTCCTGCAGCTTTTCATCGGTAAGTCCGGTTTCGGAAAGATCGATCTTTCCATCCTTCACATATGCACCAATCGTATCACGGACTGCTCTCGGCTGCTCATGGATCTCTTTCAGCATAAAATGCTCATATCCGCCCTTTTCTGCCGACTCCGCATCCCACTTGATCTCAACCTGTTCCTTCTGGATCTCTTCTCTGTCGATATTATAAAAATGGATCTCATCCTGAGAAAGCTCCGCAATCTCATGGTTTCCGATATAGTATACATTCCTTGTCTTATCAAGAATTGCCGGAACATCCGATGCGATGAGACATCCGGTCTGACTCTTTCCAATAATCAACGGACTGTCTTTTCTTGCTGCAAATATCTTCCCCGGATGATCATGGAACATAATCCCAAAAGCATAAGATCCTCTGATTCGCAGCATTGCTCTGGAAATCGCCTCCAGCGGAGTCCCTGTCTTCCTATAATAATAATCGACCAGCTTCACCGCAATCTCCGTATCAGTCTGGGAATAAAATGCATATCCCGACTTAATCAGCTTATCTTTTAATTCCTGATAATTTTCAATAATACCATTATGAACAAGTACCACCGACTTGTCATCTGTGCAATGCGGATGGGCATTGTTCTCTGATGGTTCTCCGTGCGTTGCCCAGCGAGTATGGCCGATACCACACGTTCCCGGTACTGCGTGACCCTCATTCGTCTTTTCAGATAAAATTTTCAGGCGGCCCTTTGCTTTGACTACAGTTATATCTCCTGTATCCTCGTTGCGAATGGCAATTCCTGCGGAGTCATATCCGCGGTATTCCAGTTTCGACAACCCTGCAAGCAAAATTGGTGCCGCCTGTTCTGTTCCTACATATCCAACTATTCCACACATCTTGAGAATCCTCCTCTAAAATAAATTAAGATTAAAGATTCCCCCCTGATTCCCTGTCTCAATCCATAGAACTAACTATTTAAATTAATAATAGAAAAGCTGTCAATGACAGCCTTTCTTTTCTTCTTATTCAGATCTTAAATTTCTTTTCTGCTTCTTACTACAGCAAATGCACCGATACCAAGAAGAACTACTGCCATACCTGCAACCGGGATCATAGAGTTCTGTCCTGTCTTCGGAGAAACTGCAGTACCATTTCCTTTGGATGTACCAGTTGTTGTGTTACCATTATTATCATTTCCACCATTTGCAGCCGCCAGCTTATAAATCAAAGATACCGGAGTCCCTGCTGAAACTGAGTGGAAGTACGCCGCTACCTGGTTTCCGCTGACTCTCACACCTTTAACCACTTCCCAGCCATGCTCTGCACAATAATAAAGAATATCAACAATCATACCATCTGTCATATTGTTCGCAACAAATGTAACCTTTACAAGGTTGCCCGCTGATGCCTGCACACCTGTCACTCCGAGGTTCATTACCGGAGACAGGAACTTGTATCCTGAAATATCATATCCTTTTACTTCAAGACCTTTCTCCGTATAGTAAGCCAGTGATGACGGAAGATTTCCATCAAATGCCGCTTTAACACTTGCACTTGACTTTGCATCATTTATCTCATCTACGACCTTCTGAAGGTCATCATCATAAGCTCCCGGTGCAACCGGTTCTAATGAAATCGTTCCTTTATCAGTACTTGCATTCGGCATATCAATAGTGCCTACAATGCTTCCTGCAGCCAACGCACTTACACTCATTGCCAATGCGGTAACAGCAGCAACAACCCCCGTCATAAATCTCTTTTTCATTATTTTCCTCCTAGTCTTCCTCATAAAATCCGTTATTGGTATATACATATGTATGAATTATATCATGTGCCTTATAAAACTTCAATTACTCACTTTAAATTTTTTGTCATTTTTCATCAATAAAAGTTAGATTTCATTCCATTTTTTCTACAAGATAGGCCTGCACTACATAACGGTAAGCATCTCCTGCCCGATCGCAGGTTGATAACGTAAGTATCTTACTTTCCGTACTCACCGGAGCCGACTGGTCAAGCATCGCTCCCATTGTCCTCTGATTCAGGATATCATTCAGATACGCCTGCCGGTTATAGTCTTCCGCTCCCAAGTTATAATACAGGAGTATATGCCGGTCATCTGTACGGTAAGCCGCAAAAATCTTATATTTCAAGATTGCATCCGGCGTATAAATCACCAGATCCTTATGGTCATTAAAATATGTATCTTCTTCATATTTATGAAGTCCGGCAAACATTGATCCATCTTTCATATTATGTCCATACAAAAGAGTAATCGGATCATCAAAATTTTTCTTATTATAATTTTCAGAATAAATTGCTCCACTTACACTGTCTGTCTTTTCTGCTGAATGATTCAGATAATAAGCGTTATCTTCACTGCTTTGTACAATCGGATAATCAATTACTGTATCCGGAATCGTGATCCACGCATAAATATCAGGATTCTCTTTCTGCAACGAATCAAAATCTACCGGGATATCTATCTTCTTTTCCTCTTCCGGAACTCTCTGTCTCTTCTCTGCATTTTTTTCCTGCATCGCCAAATACTCTTGTTCGGCCTTTTTTTCCATCCACCATGTTCCCGCAATAAATCCGATCAGCAGTATCGCTGCCGCAAAAGCACAGACTGCAAGAATCATCCACTTTTTCTTATTATTTTTTCTGTCCTGCTTTGCATTTTCCTTTCCGGTCTCCTGCATCACTCTGTATCCTCCCCGGCTGACACTTCATTGTAAAATGTATTCAGGATCAGCTCATAAAGTGCCTGATCGTCCACATACATCTCATCATACACGGTTCCTCTTTGGGCATCTGCCTGCAAGGTAACAATATCGTCTTCACTAAATGACATTGATAATCCTTTTGTTGCAAGATAAACAGCATCATTCAGATCAATATCGGTCACCATCTTACCGGAAAGCTCATGATACAGTCTTGCCGGCAGCCCCATATCTGATTTCATCTTTTCAATCGCAGTCTGTGCAAAATTCAGCAGATAGGTCTTCTGACGTGCCATTCGCAGATTATTGCTGAAATCAATCGCTGTATCTCTGGATCTGACAAAACTTAAAGCCTGTTTTCCATTCAACGTCACTGTACTGCCCGCACTGAATTGATTTGGCATCATCTGTGCAAGATCCTCCGGAATCGTCACGGTGACTCCGCCAACTGCATCATTCAACTGCTCAACAGCTTCCATATTCAATGCCACATATGAATTAATAGGGATTCCATAAAAGAGATTGGAAACTGCATCAACCATATACTGACAACTCGTCTCTTTTCCATCTCCAAATGCATAGGCAAGTCCAAGATGATTTTCTGCATCTCCCACATAATTTCCCTTATAATCAAATGTCTTGATCGGTGTCATCGTATCTCTCGACATACCAATAATCCGCACCTTGTTCTTACTTTCATCCATCACCAGAAGGAAAATGGAATCTGCCTGTCCACTTTCGCCGGAAATTCCTTCAATCTGCTGAATTTCTTCACTGTTCTGATCGATTCCCATCACAAGGATCGTAATCACATTTTCATTGTACTGATAAGCTTTCCCATTATACCAGATCAGTCCTGAATCATCGGTCTGTATCCGGTTCTCCACCTCACTGATATTATCTTTTGCACTGAGCTTACCACTGACACGCAGGACATGATAAACTCCAAAAGCACAAATTCCTGCAAGTAAAATAAGTGCAAGCAGGATCATGATTCCACGGATGATATAACGAACCGTCTTATTCTTCTTCGCAAGCAGCCGCCATAATAATACAGATGCCGCTCCAATCAACGTCCAGGGAATATTCAGTAGAAAATGCCTGATATCAAACATTCCTTCCAACAATACCATCTGTACGGTCTGCGTACACAGACTCAGCATCACCGCCGCTCCGGCTGCTTTAAAAATCATCTTTTTCCCAATACTCTGCCATGCAAAAAGGATTCCGACCGGCAGGAACAAAAGTCCATAAAAAGAATTACAGATGAGAACTGTTCCACTATACAAAATAATCACGCACCATGCACAGACTCTTCTGACCAGAATCTTCCTTCTTTCCGTAATCTTCAATCTTGAAATTACAATTCCATAAAATGCCAGTAAAACGATGCTCAAAATCCCGGCAATCCCATATCCTTCAAACGGAATATGAGCATATGCCTCCGATAACGGCTCAAGGAATTTTCCTATACTGCTCACTTCATTCATTTATCTACTCCCTCGTACTTCCTGAAAACCGAGGCTCTTCGCCAGATACTTTTACAATGTATCTTCGGTATTCATCGTTTCTTCATCCAGTTCTGCATATTTTCTGTATTTCTGATATTTACCATATCTTCCATAGCCATATCCGCTCTGAGAAATATATCCACCCGTATCACGGTTGATCACATAACCAATCAGCTTCTCTTTTTCTTCAAAAGAATTCATTCCCACCCGGATCTCTTTTGCATCTGCCTTATCAACTCTTACTACATACAAAACTTTATCTGCATAGGATGACAGGATCATCGCATCCGAAAATACATAAGAAGGAGCCGCATCCATCAGGATCACATCATATTCTTTTCTTAATTTTTCCAACAGACTGTTCATTTTTTCCTCATCGATCAGTCCTGAAACCTTTCCCTTTTTCTGACCTGCACGGAAAAATGTTACCCCGTCTTTCACGACCTGAATCTCCTCCGGCGTACTTTCACCTCTGAAATATTCTGTCAATCCTGGTCCTTCCGGGAGCTTCATCAGTTCACTTACAGACGGTTTTCTCAGATCACCGTCAAGCAATGCAACTTTCAACCCTTCCTGTGCAAATGCAAGTGCCATATTCACAGAAGTCATTGTCTTTCCTTCTGCAGGGATCGTACTCGTAATCAGCAGGACCTTATCACCTGTACGTCTCATGATCTGCTGCAATCTTGACTGGATCATCAGAATTGACTGCTTAAATCCCCAGTCAATTCTCTTATTTGTGATCAAAAGCTTTAATTTTTTATTATTAGAACGCTTCTTCGGTACAACTTCCGGAATGCAACTGATACATCTCGCAGAAGTGATCCGCTTCATATCACTCTCTTTTCGTACTGTTCTTACACTGAGAAGATACACGGTAGCCAATGCAAAGCATACCACCAGTCCCGCCAGAAATCCTTTTGCAAAAATTGATGCCAGCGAATTGACATTTACAGGTCTGCCGGAAGATGCCGCCTTATCTACAATCTGCAGTTCCACCGTTCCGGTTGTCTTAGAGACCCATTTCGGATAAACTTTCTGGAATGCCTCAAGCAGCGGATTTACACTTTCATAATCATTCGTTGATATTGTTACAGAAAAGAAATTGGATTCATCCGTATTGCTTGAAACAATTGAAAATCCTCCAGATACTTCCCCATCCACTGCTGAAAGAAGATCCTTTTTAAACTCATCATTCGCAGTCAGTACCGGTATACTCTTGCTCAGCCGCTTCGCAACCGCAGAATTGACTGTCATATATTCGGTTCCTGATGCCGCATATGTAATCTTTGCAGAATAAACCGGTTCATAAGTAAATTCAAAATAAGATACAATAATTCCTGCCACGATCACAAAGAGCAGCAAAAACTGCAGCCAGAACTTTTTCAGGCAGCTCAGGTAATCCTGCAGCCAGCTCACAAGATCTATCTTTTCCATCTCTTCTGCTTCTGTAATATTCCTTTGTTCCTCTGTCTGCATCTGCTTACTCCCCTGCATTCTCTATCTTTGCATTTTCATTATAATACTTACTGTAACCATCCCGGTCTTTACTGGTATCACGTTCTCCCTTTGTCATGTTCAGTACACCGCCGATCACTGTCACACCATTTTCTTCCAACAGATCCACCGCATCATTGACAGCGACTGCATGCACCTCATCCTGACGCATGACCATCAACATCGCATCTGCTGTCTCTGATATGATCTCAGCATCACGGATCAGTTCCAATGGCGGAGTGTCCATAACAACATAATCAAACTGCTCTTTCAACTGATCGATCAGCGAAATAAACCGCTCTGATCCTAACAGACGATACGGCTTTGCGACCGCCTTTTTTTGCCAGATACAATCCATCGGATGTGCCTGCACTTCCGTCTGCTTCAGCACTTGATCCAGTTCACATTTTCCAAGCAGATATTCAGAAAACTGCTTTTTGGGATCTACCGTTGCATCAAAAATCTTTGCCAGGGACGGATGCCGCATATCACAGTCAACCAAAACTACTTTCTTTCCTCTTCGTGCAAGATTCAGGGCAATATTAGCCGTCACTGTACTTTTGCCATCATTTTCTTTAATACTTCCAACCATTAAAGTCTTATAACCTTCTGCCGACATCTCTGATCTGATCGATGTTACGATCCGGTCTACTGCTTCTTCATACACATGATCCGTATCCTGGTCTGAGATCAGCAGTGCTTTCTGCCCCGACTTCTTTTTTACATAATCCAAAGAACCGATCATCGGAATATCCAACAGACGCTTTGCCTGCTCCATACTGTGAATCTTATCTGTAAAAATACATAAGCATACAGTTGCTCCAATGCCTCCTGCCAGCACCAGAAAAATCAAAAGCAACGAATATCTTAAAGTTGCTTTTTCTGTCTTCTGCACATTATTCGCTGAAATACTGCTCAATGGCTGCAATACATACCCTGATTCATAATAATCCGAAAGCTCCGGATACTGCTGCAATGCTCCTTTCAGCAGTTTATAAGCACTCTCCGCATTCGTTCCCGACGCACTCATTCTGATAATATTCGTATCGGCAACAACTGACGCACTCAGGTTTCCCTTTACACGACTGCTACCGGAAGCTTTCATGATCTGATCTCTCATCGTATCACTGTTCAAAACATTCACACTTCTCTCAAGTGCATTCTCTATATTCGTCTCAGCAAGTTTTTCGCTCGTATTATCCCTCGGAATTACACACAGGTTCACGCTCACTGTATAAGTATCCTTCAGGCTGTGATCCAGAATCACATAGGAAAACATTCCCGTCAAACACACACACATCAAAATAAAAACCGCATTTTTCTTAAGGGTTCTGAAAATATATCTCAGATCAATCTGTGAATCTAAACTCTGACTCTTATAACTTTCCTGACTCATATTTCCTCCCCTCACTCAACAACCACGATCAGTTTTGCGGTACAATCCAAACCGCTGGCCGGTGACGTATAAAGATAACTTACTGTATAAACTCCCGGTGTATAGATATCTACTCCTGACTCAACGTAGATCTGCATAATTGAGATCTGATTATCCGGATCTGCCACACTCTCCGAAAATACAACCTGCTTTACCTTATCGTATTCTTTGATCTGAGTCAGATAACTATTAGGATCAAACTCAGATCCCGCCTGCAGATACACTAGATAGGAACTCAGATTGATCTGCGGACGTGCCACATTTCCATCGTATACCTCCACCTGAATCGGAAGTGTTACTGTATCGCCTACACTGTTGGTCACACTCACTGTGCAATCATAAAATCCCTGCTGCGGCTTCTTATCCAGAACCGCTGTATCTCCACCGATCGAAATAAAAGGAGTAATATTCCCGTCAATACAATCTGTTGCTGAAAAATAGGACAAAAGATTAGTCTGCTTGCCCGCCGGAAATCTCAAAGCATCTGATAATTCAAATTTCGGTGATTCATAATCTGTATAATGAAGGGTCCGCGTCAGCTTTCCAAGATTACTGGAATGGTCGAACCCTACATAAGTAATATCAAAATCACCGCTTCCATCTTCTTTCTTTTTGATATTATCAATCATCACACTCCCAGATACATTGCCATCCTTTTTATCCACTGCAACCACACCGTTCTTGAGTTCCTCATCTGTTGCCTCGATTGATGCTGTCACTTCGGCCTTTTCTGCACTTAATACCGGCGGTGTAGTATCCTTCTGGTATGCGGATATAAAGGCATAAGCCCCTCCACCAACCAGAGAAGCTGCACAGAGTGCCAATGCAACAATCTTACTTTCTTTCATCCTTTAACTCCTTCACTTTATCTTAACCGGATCGTCGGATTTCCTTTTAATATCCTGCTCGGATTTTCCGACAGCCACATTTTTATCTCCATGGAAGTATACCTCTGTTCCAGATAATGGATCAGCTCATCCATCTGAGGTGTCCGATGCAGACTGTCATGTGCATCCGACGCAATCACCTGTACAATCCCGTCATCCATTATCCGGATCGCCATCTCTCTGCATTTCTTTCCAAATTCCCCCAGAATACTTCCCTTATTCACCTGCAGCACACAACCTCTTTCTGCCAAATAATATGCCAGTTCCGGATCCTCCTGAATAAAGGTGTATCTTTCAGGGTGTGCCAATATGATATTATACTTCATTTGTTGTAAGTCCGCAACCATTCTGCAAACTCTTTCAGGCGATTCCCGAAAGTCAAATTCAATCATCAGATACCTTGTATGATTAATAAAAAGAATCTCCCGATCCCGGATCAGTTGCATTGCCCTTTCGTTCATAAAAATCTCCATAGATGGGAAAATTTTTACCGGAATCTGCTGCCGATTCAACTCTTTCTGAAGCAAACGAAACTTTCTTACATACTCCTGTACCGTATAGTCATAATAATTTCCATGAGAAGAAGCTGCAATATAATTCACTCCGCCTGCTGCTGCCTGACGTGCCATCCGTATCGATTCTTCCATCGAACTGGCACCATCGTCCAGTCCTGGCAAAATATGCATATGCAGATCGACCATTTTCTTCCCCCTCTTCCCTTTATTTACCGAAACCTATTACTATTAACTATACCTAATCTCTAAAAGAGCTTCTAGTGAAATCTCACTTTCTATTATCTTAACCCCAATTTCTTCATCATGCCTTCAACATCACTCAATTCTTGTCCCTTCGCATTCGCCTTCAGTTCCTGCACACTCCGATTCCAGCGTCCATCTGCGATCATCTTAAAGAATCTCTTCACCTCATAATACGGCTGAATATATCTTTTCCCCTCTAACGACGGATAGGACCAACATAATTCTTCATACGGAAGCCATATTCTGCGTATGACACTTTTCAATTTCCCCTGATTCCGAACTTTCTGCACAATTGCCCAGTTTTCAACACTTCCATATACACCTCCGCCAGCCAGAATAAACCGTTCCACCTGATGCGTTAATTCTGTATGCTCTGCCTTTCCGAACCAGACTTCTGTCACCGATCTAACTGCATCTTCAAATTCTGCCAGTCCACAACGTTCCAGTTTTTCCTCTCTTTTTTTCTCCTGCTTATCTTTCACAGAATGATTCAAGATCCAGAGATCCAGGAAGAAACGGATTCCACAACCACCTGTCGTAAAATGCTGCTTCATATGCTCCAGATGAAATGCATAGAAATCTGCATCTGACATCCTGCACTCATATCCCGTTCTTTCTACATGCGTCCAGATATACTCCGGGGAAAATTCTACCGTCTGCCCGTCTTTGATAAGATTTAAATGCAACTCCAGATGCACATGTTCATCTCTGTAGAAATTTGCATTTTTCTTATCTTTTGACTCATACAAAAATCCACATTCTTCTGTCAGAAATTTCTTTGCCTTTTCATAGTCCTCATCTCTGATCAAAATGTCAATATCACTGCTCGTCCTCATCCATGCTTCCGGATAAAAATCCCGGATCACCGCTCCTTTTAAAGGAAGGAAAAAAATCTTCTGCTGCTCAAAAACAGTTCGAATCTCTTCCAATGCCAACTCCTGACACGTATACCGATAGATTGCCAGATTTTCCTGCTGCCGAAACTTCTTCCGATACTTCTCTGATATGATATTGTTCTCACCATTTCCAACTGCTGCTGAGATCAAATGTGCCATATCCTGAGCCAGACTCATCTGATAAAATTTTTCCTGCTCTGTCTCCGACATTGCAATCAGCGGAACATCTTCTCCACAGATCACATTTCGCAGACATTGCAGCAGATTTTGTACTGTCTTTTCCACTTTTCTATCCTCATTATTTCTGTAAACTCATCTTTGCATATGCTGCCAGAGTAAAACTATCCGTAATTTTTCCATCCCGGATCCATTCGCCCAACTGCTCCCAATCCAATGCAATATGTCCTACTATTTCTTCTTCCTGTATCACCTGTGGAGCTTCATTCAACTCTGCCAGAAATACATCTGCCTTTGAACTCATTGCACCACTGTCCGGCACAATTTTTCCGAAACTTTTCCATTTTTCTGCTTGCACACCAAGTTCTTCCCATAATTCTTTTCCCGCATTCTCCTTTGCAGAAATTCCTTCTTCTCCAAAACCTCTTGGGAAACCGTACTGATATTCCCTGAGAGCATGACGATACTGCCGCAGTAAAATATACTTTCCATTATAATATGGAACGATAACAACCGCACCTCTCATAACACGGTTCATCAGTCTTTCATATGCAAACAGACTTCCATTTTTTGCACGCACAACATCCACAACCATTAAATGGTAATGGCTCTCGTATACAATTCCGATTCTTCTGCCACTTTTTTGTGCAAATGCATACAGTTCCTTCGGGTCAAGTACCAGCGGAAGTTCCTCAGACTGGGCAAAAAGTTCCGTACATGTCCGACTTAATTCCAGATATTTTTCAATCGAATCCATTTCTGTTCCTTTTATTTCCATTCCCTTTCATCCCTATTTCTTACCAACTTCTTGTGAGCAGGTTTTCATTTTTTCAGCCTTTTTCAACTTTCAGGCGTTCCCGACATTTTCTTACGATTTTCAGATCCGCCCACGTTCTTGTCAATTCCTCAATACTGTCTAAAATATCACAACTTGTCCACCAACGGGATATCATACCCGAAATCCACGAACTCAGAATACCAAAAGCTATCACCTGCAAGACCGCCCATCCTATGGTCGCAGCCAATGAAAGCTCCTCTTCTACAGACACAATATCCTGTAGATAGTTCATTCCCAGCTCAATTCCTACAAAGATCACCACCCCAATGAGTGCATCTATGATATTTCTTTTTATTCCTTTATGTATACTTTTATCCCACTCTTTCAGCTCTTTCTCCATCCCCACTTCATAACGGCTTCCCGTCTGTAATTTTTCATTTTCAAGAGCCGGTTTCAGTTCCAGCGTTTTCTGCACATTTTTCATCTGCAAAATCCGAATAGCACATCTCCAGTCCGGGAGTTTTCCTTGATAAAGTTCCCACGTTGTACTATCCTTTGCAGGAAAAACATGGCTCGGAGCAATCTCCTTCTCCCAGTAATCCTTCAATTTGCTTTTGAACCATTCACGGCAGGATTCTATATCATTCGGATCATAATGCCTGGAAATTCCATAAATACTGTCTTCCATTGTAAGATTATAACATAGATCGAGCACCGCTTCTGCATATTCTGCCTTTTCTCCTTTCTCATTTTCGTGGAGATAAATATGCCAGGCACTCCGATATTCCTGACGATTCTGTAAACTCAAATCTTCCTCAACTCTTTTCAGAATTTCTACTGTATCCTGATCAGTAAGCGGATATGCAATTTCATGAAGATATTCTGTCAGTTTCTTTTGCTTTACCTTTTTAGGTGGATTCAATGAAAATGCATTGACACTCAATGCCAGCAACGTCTTCACATAGCGGATCAAATATTCTATCTTTTCTTCACTATAATTTTCTTCATTATTATAACCAGATAATTCCCTCAGACACTCCGGGTCACTATAACGCAATGCTTTCAACAACTGTCTCAGCATCACAGCATCATCATGTGCAACGGGAACCCCTGAGTAAATAAATGCACTCTTTTCAGACTCGGTTTTCTCTGCCTTCGTCAGAAATTCTTCTATCTTTCCCTGAAAATATTGCGACGGAGTACGCAACGTCCCATACTGCGAAATTCGGATCACCCCCATCTGACATAACTCAAAAAATGGTTCAAATGTATTTTCATTTTCAATCGCAGCAAGAAATGCACGAGAATCCGCTAACTGATTCATGGTCAGGATCACCTGGTTCCCATTCAGTATAATTTCCCGGAACATCCGTTCCTGTGCATATTGAATCTCTTCTTTTGAATTTCTTACAGAATCCAGTTCATATAAATAGACACTCTTATTCATTTCAGTTCCACCTCTACAATTTCAGGAATATTATTAAATCGTGGAATTACTTCTGTATTACTTCCTAATCCTCTCGACAAAATCACCTGCGTATGCCCCTTCTCATAGACACCTGATAATCTTCCCGGGAAATATCCCATATCCGGTGCGTAAAGACCTCCAACGAAGGGAAGAATTGCCTGTCCACCATGCGCATGCCCCGTAAAAATCAGATCAAGATCAAAAGTTGCCGCAGTATCGTAATACATCCACGTATTTGGAATATGGGACAACAGGATTTTATATCGCTCTGTATCTTCCATTTCCTTTAAAAACTCTGCCTGTTCTTTTGCATTACCCCATTCATGTACTTCATAATCTTCCGGTATATACACCGTATACAGTCCACCAATCCTGAATTTTTGTCCTTTGACAGTCACATCGACAAATTTTTCTTCTAACACCTTTGCCCCGGCTTTCTCCAACTTTTCTGTAAGATCAATTCCCGTACGCTTTTCATATTCTATCTCATGGTTTCCCAAGGAAAAATAGATTGGTGCAATCTCCCGTAATTTTTTTACCAAATCTAACATCGGACTAATCTCATTTTCATCCGAATTAATCAGATCTCCCGTGATAAAGATCAGATCCGGTTCACACTCCTTTAGTTTCTTTAACAGGCGTTGGTTTTCTTTTCCAAACTCTGCATTATGAATATCTGAAAGCTGTACCAGCTTCACTGATTCCTGAATTTTCTCGTTTTCAAACTCATAATCTGAAACCTCAAGGAAGTAATAGGACGGTATGACCCCTGCTCCCAGGGCAAAGATCACCAAAGCAAAAACTCCCAGAAAAATTCTCTTAATTACCTTTTTCATACCGCTCCTCAATATTAAAATGATGTTGGTGAATATTCCTGATACTCTCCATTGATAATCTTTTCCCACCAATCACGATGCTCCAGATACCACCGGATCGTCTTCTTAATACCATCTTCAAATTTTGTCTCCGGCAGCCAGCCAAGTTCATTATAGATCTTTGTCGGGTCGATCGCATATCGCATATCATGACCTTTGCGGTCTGCAACATAAGTGATCAGGCTTTCCGGTTTGCCAAGTTCTTTGCAGATCATTTTTACAATGTCAATATTCCGCATCTCATTGTGACCGCCAACATTATAAACCTCTCCCACTCTGCCTTTGTGAATGATCAGGTCTATTGCCCTGCAATGATCTTCTACATACAGCCAGTCTCTCACATTCAGACCTTCTCCATAAACCGGAAGTGGTTTATCTGCCAGTGCATTTGCAATCATAAGCGGAATCAATTTCTCCGGGAAGTGATATGGGCCATAGTTATTGGAACAACGGCTGATCGTCACAGGCAGTCCATAGGTTCTGTAATATGCCAGCACCAGAAGATCTGCCGATGCTTTGGAACTGCTGTAGGGAGAACTGGTGTGGATCGGAGTCTCTTCTGCAAAGAAAAGATCCGGGCGATCCAATGGCAGATCTCCATATACCTCATCTGTGGATACCTGATGATATCTCGTGATACCATATTTTCTGCAGGCATCCATCAAGACAGCCGTTCCCATGATATTTGTCTCAAGGAAAATCCCCGGATTTTCAATGGAACGATCCACATGACTTTCCGCAGCAAAATTTACTATGATATCAGGCTGCTCTTCCTCAAACAACTGATTAACTGCCTCTCTGTCACAAATATCTGCCTTAACAAAACGGAATTTAGGATGATCCATTACCGGTGCAAGCGTAGACAGATTGCCCGCATATGTCAGCTTATCCAGGCAAACGATCCTGTAGTCAGGATACTTGTCCAGCATATGAAATATAAAGTTGCTTCCTATAAATCCGGCTCCACCGGTTACGATGATCGTCATATGTAATTTCCTCCTGGAAAATAAGTCGATTTTCAGCTACTCTCATTAAATGTTCTCCATATGGAGACTTTCCATACATCCTTGCTGATTGAATCAATTCCTCTTTGGTAATCCATTTTTCATAAAATGCAATTTCCTCTGGAGCTGAGATCACAACTCCCTGCCTGTTCTGTACCGTCTGAACAAATTCTGCTGCCTGCATCAGACTCTCCACTGTCCCTGTGCGATACTACATCACATAAACAAGAGTTCTTCTACTTTTTCCTCAGAAGCATTTTATCTCTTATATCTGTCCAATAATTCTGCAATAAAATTCGTAAATTATGGTTTACTACAATATTTACCCCACCAATAATAAAACCATATATCAATGTTAAAAACATCCCATATAGAATAAAATCTATAAAGTTATGAATCGAAATAACTATCTTGAACCGTAAATAAATTGTAACCCCAAAAACAATATAATTAGCCAAAAGTATATAAATAGTGTTTTTACATGATCTCTTCATTATTACTTTGTCAGAAATATAGTTTGTATATATTACCTTTATCGGGAGCACGATTATTGTTGCAAACACAACTCCGTAAACACCAAACTTATTAACTAATACAATAGATAAAATCAAATTTACTATCGCTTCAAACAAAGATATTCTGCTTACCTGCCTTGCATATCCCGCGATTCCTGTTAAATTGCCCGGTATATATCTACTCCAAGACAAAAGCTGTATTAACCCAAACCCCAGAGGAAGCCAATACCAATTATACTGTATATCCTTAACTCCAGATGTGTATATCATGATAAATGCATCCGAAAGAAGTACTGCTACACTTATTAACAATGTTATTGCACCAATAAAAAAGCTATTAAACACATCATGAACTTTAGTATATTTTTCTATTCCTGAATAGTACGCTTTTCCTAACATGTAGTATATTGCATAATATGCTGCACTTATCATACTATTTACAGCTAGAAACAGCATATTATTTACAGAATAGACACTTGCCATTTGAGTAGATGCAAAAAAGGATAGAATAATTAAATCTGTTGAAGAAAAAACAGTCCATGCTAATTCAGATACAATAAAATCTTTGCGATTTGGAAGAGAAAATTTTGTATTCGTGCACTCACTGTAGTCTATCCACGAATACTTTTTCTTCATGATTATCTTATAAAGTGTTAATTTCAAAAGAGACAAGACAAAAAAGGCAAATTGAATATATACAATATTCATATCAAGTAATGCTAATACAATCTTTGCTCCATACCCCAAAACTTTGATGATTAGCTCAATACTTGATTTAATATATGCTTTTCCATCTGCAGTAAGTAAAATAGATTGTGTTTGCACAAAATAGAAAGATACAACACCCGCAGCACCTTCAAAAAGAACTACTAAAAAAATAGTCTTATAGTCCAAACTACTTTTAATAGTCAACGGCAATATAAAAGCAAGTACTACTACAACAACAGCATAAACATGTGTAACTTTTCTATAATATTTTCGTGATGCACACAATACCGTAATTGTATCTTTCTGGTTACACTCACGTAATGGTTTATATAAAGCGTTTGTAGTTGCTTGGCTTATTCCAGCTTCAAGCAACGCAACATATGCAAATATCTGGCTTATTGTATTAATCAGCCCATTGGTATCCGAGCCAAAATGGGTCAAAAATACCCTTGGAATCACCAATCCCATCACCAAAATCACAATATTACTCGCTACACTTACAAACAAATTTATAAAAGTTTCTTTTTTACTCATTTAATCTCTCTTTTCTAAGCAAAGTCATTCGATATATAAGTGAATCTCTCACACGGTAAATAATCTGTCCTCTACCACAGCCACCATACTTTTGAGCCACCTTTTTATACCCACTTTTTCTAAAAGTTGTCCAAAAATTTTTATAGAATACGCCTTTTCTAGTTGGCCTATATAAATTAGGTTGTGTCAATTTATCTATATCGTATTTTCGAATTTCCACATTAGATTTATGTGTTATAGACGAGAATAAAATTTTCCCTTTTGGAGTATTAATCAAAGCCATAGATATTCCTTTATTATCATCGAAGCTTGCATCAATTTCTTCTATTCCCCAAAAGTCCCCAATTGTAATATCTCCAACTCTTCTCAAGCAAGTATATGGGCATTGATAACAAGACGAACGAATCATAAGATCTCTGTTAAATAACTTTACGAACGATTGTGTCTCTTCATTATCCCCCATGATTTCACCATTTTCAAATTCAGCACGAATATGATATCCTTTCCAGCCAAATTTCTTATCTCTAAATGAATAGTTAATTAATTTTGACTTAAATTCATCTTCTAAAAAGGCCACATACTCTTCCCATACTTTCGGTGATGGAGCACCGTGACATACTAAATCAACCAAAACTAACCTTGATGAATCTACCTTTTTTGTTTCAATAAATATTTTTATTGCACTCACCTGGCATGGGGTTCCTGAAAAAAGTACAAAACGTCCCATCTCCAGAAACTGTACAATCTCATCAAAAATATATTGAAGATTGCTCTGTACATACTTGCTTCCTCTAAGCAAATTTCTTTCTTCGTCATTTATCGCACAACGATGTACAACTTTCATCGAATAATCAAACGCAGCTCCTATACACACACCGCCTTGGCTCAAAATTATATCCGAAAGCAGAGTAAATATCCCACCTGAAGAAGATCTCCTTCTTATTGAATCTATACTTTTTACGCCATAGCAATCTCCAACAGAGACTACTAGATTCTTTTTTTCTTTTGCAATTTGGCATACTCGTTGACATAATCCACAAGAAACACACTGTGCCTCATTGATTATAGGGTAACGAAATCCTTGCTCATCGTTTTTCATTTCAATAGCTAATCTAGGACAAATATTTTCACAAGCCCCGCACCCATAACACTTTTCTTTTTTTTCAAATAATCTCATACTTCAATCTACCTTCAATAGTTATGATAATTCTAATGATAAAAATAATTTATTTCGTGAATCACTACGCAATGTCTCTATTCTACTATTAATATCATCCCAATTATACGATATTTCATATTTTGAATCCGTATCTTTTATTTCATACTCTTTCAACTGTAATGTTTCTGCAAGATCAGATAATCTAGAATTGGCATTTACAATTTCTTTTGATAATTCATATAAAACTGGTCTGTTCATAATGATTGATAAAGAAAGTGCATGAAAAGACGTTGTTATCACCAATTCTGCATTTAATAAAAGTTCCAAAAATTCCACTGGTCCAGCATTATTTATATTGACTATTTGAGAATCTTTATATCGTAAAGCATCAACATAGAGTATATCCCAACCTTTTTTTTCTGCAATTGCTTTTGCTTTTTTTATTGCATTTGTTTGAGGAGCAACAAAGTACATAAAAATATACTTCTTCTTATTCTTTCTATCTATCCCTAGTTTTTCCATCCATTGTTTTCTTGTAAGCAAATAAACCGGATCTATCACAGTGTATGGTGCTAGACCCGGAAGATATTGGTTTAACATATCAACTGATGTTTTTTCTCTAAAAGAAATATTATTGATTTTTTTAAGTAATGGTTTAATAAACTCTTCTTTCCAATCAACAAAACGTGCCTTTCCCAAACTTGCTGCATATGTATATGCTTTTCCGTTTTCTGCAAACTCTAATAAATAATTAAGATCATATCCAGTAATAAACGGATTCCAAATTTGATCACTTCCTGCCACAAAAGCATCAAACTCATGATTTGCATCCTTAATATTATCAGAAGTATATTTATCTGACAGCCGAAAATATTTATTCGAAAACTCTATATAACGCCTCTTTCTTTCTCTACTTTGTTGACATAACCTCGGGAAAATAATTTGTTTAACAATACTTTTTATTGTTGGCTTTCTATAATAAAACTTCTCTATATTGTTACATCTATAATCCAAAATATATGAATCACATTTCTCAGAAATTGCTTCTTGCAACGCATATGCCTGAAACACAGCTCCATAATTATGAGCTCTATGAAAAGTTAAAATTGCTACTCTTTTCATTGGTTTTTCTCCTTATTTATATAGTATTTTAATTTTATCTGTACTATTTTCTTTCCTATAAACATATTATGTAAAAAAATCCATGACAAAATTTTTTCTGCAAGAGAAATATTGGTGTCCATCTTCAAATAGAAATAATTGTATTTCAATACCTGCAAATAAAGTTGACTTTGGATTCTATCTTCGTACCCATAATAAACCATCTCATACAAAGAGAAAAAGGCCATATTGGCAAGCTGTGATCTAGCAAGTTTTCTTAATTCCTTTCCAATCTTATCCGCATCTGAAGATATCTCTTCCCATACAGGAATACAATCACTTCTAATTGGTTTATAACTCCCCCCACCGGAAGCACTGTCCTCATGTAATGTGACATGATACAAAACTTTGTTTGTAATTACCAACCGATTAATATTTAAAAGTAACTTCCAAAGAAATAGTGCATCTTCACCGTATTTAATATTGGTATCCAGTTTAATATCCCCTATCAAGCTACGTTTTATCAACTTGTTAACAAGCGAGCCATTCAATTTTTTATGGATCAAAAATCTTTCAAGTGCCTCTTCTTTCGACCAAATTTCAAACGCTTCTATTCCATTGTTGATATTATGATCATATTGACAGCAAGAAATATCAACTTCACTTTGTTCTATATTATGCATAAGCGTTTCAAGCATTTCTGCTTCAATCCAATCATCTGAATCCATAAACAAAATGTATCCCCCCATTGCTATTGACAAGCCCCTATTTCTTGCCGCGGAAACACCTTCATTTGCTTGTAAAAAAAGATGAAACCTATTATCGCTATCTTCAAACTTCTTCGCTATTTTTGCTGAATTATCACTTGACCCATCATCCACCATTATTACTTCAAAATCTACATACGTTTGATTTTTGATACTAGATAGACACTTATCCAAATATTTTTCGGTATTATAAATAGGAACAATCACTGAAATCATATTAACTCCTTCACTAACCTTGGTACAAGTTTTATACCATCTAACAACTTTCTAAAGAGTACAGCACCTGCAAAGCTCAACATTACTAACCATACATACATCAATGGCAATGGCTTCACAGCTGTCATCACCGGTTGGAAATAATCCTTCACATAGGTTGCAAAGAACACTGCATGAAAGAACCACATTCCGGTAGAATACTTTCCAAGCATATCAAAAACCCTAGTATATTTACCCTGTATCCCTTCAAAGAACTTTGCCGCACCAAGCACAAATATCGGTGCATAAATTGCATCTGTATTGAATCCGAATGTATTGATATGTCGAAGCACAATTCGTAAACCAATTGCTACTATCATCATTAACAATCCTCGAATCCATGAGAACTGCATTTTTCTGATAATATCATACTTTGCCATCAGATATCCCATTAGAAAAACGCCAAAGTATAGCATACATTTGAACAAAACCTGTAGCATTGTAATTTCCTGATAGTTTGGAAAAACAACATGAATCCCTGCCTCCAGTACAAATGGAACACATAAAGCTAAGGCGATATTCAGAACAGGATGAAACCTAAAACTTTTTGAAACCCATGGCATTACCAGCATACAGAAAATAAAGAAGTGTACATACCATGCATTCCAATTTAGGTTAGGTCCCAGTGTAAAAAGATTAATCAATATATTTTTCGGAGTAACTTTCCACCCCCCCCTTGAATTGCGAGCGGGATAAAAATGGTAAACAGCGTAATCCAATATTCCTGAAGCAATCCCCACGACTTTTTCAAACCATACTTCACCGTTTTCTCTTTTGCAAAAAAATATCCATATCCGGAAAGCACTGCATAGATACCAACACAGATTTTAAAGTTTGCTCCAATGCCAACCCAAGTATTTGAGAAATCTGCTCCAAAATCATACACTAGAAAATGATGTGCAATCATAATTAGAATTGCTATACCCTTGATTTCCTGTGTCGTTTGCTTTTCCATACATTCTCCTTCTTAATCTTCGAAATTTAGTTGAATCTATAAGTCTTATAATAAAATGCTCCGCTTCTCTCCGCTGCTTCTAATCCAACAGCCGAGTCTTCAAAAATAATGGTATCCTTTGGTTGGGCATCAAAGTGCTTCATTGCCTTCAAGAAACCTTCTGGATCAGGTTTTGATTTTTCAATATCATCATGTGTTAATATCAAATCAAACAAATCAATCAAATCGAACTGTTGTAAAATGTCATAACAGTTCTTCTTTGATGCTGTTGTAACAATGGCTGTTTTATATTCCCCCTTCATCCGGCGGATAATGTCTATCAACCCCTGGTTAACAACAGCTTTATCCAGATGATTTTTATATGCCTCTTTTTTTGCCTTGTGCATTGCTGTTAGAATATCCTTATCTATTGTGGTAATCTGCGGTAAAAAATCAAGATAATGTCTTCCATTACAAAACTCACAATAATATTTATAATCCATATCATATCCATAAGGTGCAATTGCCTCTTTATAGGCATGATAATTTACATCTTTTGTATCAAAAAGTGTTCCGTCTAAATCTACAATAACAAGTTTCAATTTGTAATCCTCTTATAGTTCTATAACCTTTCTCTCTAATTCCTCATCCGAAGCAATAAGCTCTTTTCTTTCAGAATATGGACAACCATATATAATCTTGATAAAAGATAATCCTGCTTCCTGCAAAATATTCAATGCTGAAATCTTAAATTCCTCATTCTCTACTGTGTAACCTATAAAGGATGCCCCTCTATTTTGCAACACTTCCAATTTCTCTTTATTGCTTTCTGTTAAGATACCATCCGAACCTAAGATATTATCCAAATCAATGAAATACAACGTATAGTCTCGCTGCATATCCTTCCAAAGACGTTCATCTCCCCAATTTTCATAAGCAATAGAATTAACATATCGGAATACCCGTCCAAAATAACCGATTAGATAGGAAATCACATGACTGACATAAAGTTTTGAAATCGGATAACTGGCATCATTTAAATGTTCGTACGCTTTTACAAAATCTGCTGCTCTCTTGAATCCATACAGTCCAAGGCAAATCACATCAGAACGAACTCGTTTCTCTATAATATCTAAAAGATTTCCCTGCTCATTTACAATTAAGAAACTTTTATTTCTAAGATTATGAACATCTCGTTCCCAGGTATTTAGATCGAGACCTGCTACAAAGTTTCCCTGCGGCACTTCTTCCGTTTTTAAATAATTGTCTGCATCTTTAACCACAACCTGTCCCGTCACATTAGCCTTTTGAATTGCCTGATATACCGTTTCCGCCGGACCGGAAGTCATTTGATCCAAAAGCACAAATTCAAGCGGATAACCTTTCACTTCTTGAACGATAATCGATTCTGCATCAAAATGCTCTACATCTTCCTTTAACAGAACAATCAAAACCCTCCGGTATTTATCCGAAAAAACACCTTCTATGCTTCGCTCAATCAGCAATTTCCCATTTGGATGGCGATTTAAGTACTGTGGAATTCCATTCATAATTTTTCGTCCTACACAAGGAACAATCAATGTACTCATTACACACCCTCCCTTACTCTTGTTTCTAATGCATGAATATCTGCTAATACAAGTGCTGTTTTTTCATTCAGATAATTGTAAGTTAGTTCATCCTTCGTATATGGATAAATACGAATCAATTTTTGTAACAAGGAATAATAAATCTCAAGAACATAGTCTGGATTTACTTTTCGTATTTCATCCAATAGCAAATCACGGAAGACAATCAATCGTAAAACCGTATTCATGTTGACATCTTTCTCAAATCGATAAGACCACATAACCTGAACATCCTGCAAAAGTGTGCCGATATCTAAGAACCATGAATCGTAAAAAGAATCCAAAAAGTCAATAAAATATAATCGGTCATCCTTGACGATGATATTTTCCAATGTCATATCACCATGACATTGAGAATTGGTTAATTTATGCCAATCATGTCTTTCTAACAAGTCCAATGATTGATTGATTACTGCGTTATTTTTATCTTCCAATTTTCCCCGCAAATCCAAAAACTTTTTTCTAAAAATCTCTTCAACAGGTACTGCACTTTCCAGAACAGTAGTCGGTTTGTTCGGTACAATGCTCCTAACTAATGATTCAACAATTCCTTTTACCTTGCCGATTTCCATAGTTTTAATGTATTCCGCAAGAGTAACACCTTGAACATACTCCATATCAAAGAAGAACAGACCATCATCTGTATACCCATGGTCTAGCATGCGAGGTGCTCTAATCGGATCACCCGAAAAGGATGCTTGCTTTTTACTTTGAACTTCTAATCTTTCATTATAATCTACATCTTTTGAAATCTTGCGAACAAAAACTTGTCCATCATCATCTTCCATCAAAAAGATCTGGCAACCAGAATGGCCGCCCAAATTGTAGCTATTCATACCTAATCCTCTGCTGTCTTTCTTATTTTAACACTTCAAAGTATTCTGAATTCTGCGCCTGTTCATATTCGATTGGTGTACCAAATGGAACATGAAAATCAGTGGTATAATTTCTTACTTCAAGACCTTTTTTACACATTACATTATAAATACCACTCACAAAAAATTCGCTGTAATTACAATTTTGCAGATATTCATCCGCCATTTCACGAAACATCTGTGCATTGCGGACCATATATGCGCCACAAATTGCATGATTGCTGACAACCTTTTTTTCTACGGTTCCAACAATTCGCCCGTTCTCATACTGAACATAACTGAACTGCGGCTCATTAGATTCAAAAGTTAGTAACGCTCCATCATAATTCCAATTTTCAGAATTCATATCCTCTGCAAACCCATCGCATGCAAACATGTGGTCACAGTCATTGAATAAAATAGGCTGATCATCATTAATATTCTTTAGTCCTGCCAAACAAGTCATAACCGGTCCAGCCTTAACCTCTTCAAAGTCCACTGCTTCAATTTGGGCCTCCGGAAAATACTCCAGAATTACTTCATCAATCTGGAATTCTACAATATGCTGCTTCAGTACAACAAATGTGATATCTGCCAGATCCACATATTTTTCAATCGATTTTGTTGCCCAATACAAGAACGGTTTACCACTAATTTCAATCAATGGCTTTGGCATTACAAATCCATTCTTAAAAAAGCGGGATCCTGCACCCCCCATCGGCATAATTAAATGTAATTTTTTCATTAACACTTCACCTCAAACTTCTACTTTACTGCTTTACTACTTGCTTCCTCATAATCTTTTTAATTATTGATGACTTCTATGTTCTGATACCCCCCGTAATGCTGTGTATAGCTCTCTCTATTGTTTTCTCAGCATTATAAGCAGCCATTATAACCGACACTTTATACTTTTCCATCTTATTTTCCTCTCTGCTCAAGCCAGATCTTCTGCTGTTCCTCTAATTGTTGCATCAGCTTCTCAGCTGCTGCGTTGCCGTTAAAATTAGTTCTTACATATTCACAGCCTGTCTTCGCAATCTTTTCAAGTTCTTCCTGATGTTCATCCATTTGATAATATTCAATAACACGCTTCAAATCTTCTTTCGATCCGTCATATGTAATATAATGAACTCCCGGAACAAGCCCCCAATCTCGATATGCTGGCATATCTTGACCAATATAGGCACAACCACAAGCCATCCCCTCTACGAAACCAATCCCTGGAATACCAAGAATTTCCTCTCCGACTATGCACATCTTATAAGAGTTAAATGCTTCTACCATGTCAAAAGAATAATACTTCTTCTGCTTTCCAATATTTAATCTGTTATAAACCTTCTTATATAACAACACAATTTTATTGTCCGTAGCCTTGTATTCCTTGCCTGCATTATCCTCTAAATAATCACTGCTGGTGCAATAAATCGTATCCTTGAAAAATTCCGGATTATCCTTAATCTGTTTTCTTGATGGCTGATCGCAAGAATCGCCATAGGTATCTAAAAACTCTTTGTGTAATTTATATGTAATCGTACCAGTTGCAAAAGCCATATTTTTTCTCTCTGCAAAAAGCTTCTTATTCTGAAATCTCTCTGCATACACAAAAGGATGTGTCACCCAAGGTTTATCAACATGATAATATCTTCGGTAAAGATCACAGTTTTTCTGAAGATCTACTTCTCCAAATAAACAACTGACATTTGCTTGATTGATGATGTCACTCTCTTCCTCTCTACCGTGAAAATGAAGCATGCTAAGTGCCTTAAAAGCATTCACTCCATCCATACCACGATAATTATCCGCACAGATATTATAGAGAATTACTAGATCGTCTGGTCTAATTTCCTCCGCCCTCTTAATCACGGTAATCTTTTTCTTATCAATGTTATTGACCTTTAAGGTTTTTCTGCTTTCTGCATATCTAAAGACATTAAGGAATTTCATCAATCCTTCATTATCATTTCTAAACCAAGAAAAACCTCTATCATTGATATAATTACAGATTTCATACTCCGGATGTGTGAGTAAATAGTCCATCAAATATTTATGCTTAATTGCTGCTGAAAACTTAAATACATACACCGAAGCCACTTTCACCAGCATCCAATCTGAATGAAGATTTACAAATACAATTCTTTTTTTATTTTCCATTATTCAAATAAATCCTCCATTTCCTTCACCATATGCTCAATGCTATATTCATTTAGTTTACCAATATCCAAATGCATGTCGGTTCCTTTATCCAATATCTTTGTCATTTCTTTTGCCCACATTTTTTTCTCCAAATCTAATGACAACGATAAGCAAAGACCACAATCAACCGCTTTCGGAATCACATCTGACATTACACATGGTAGATTTGCTGCTTGAGCTTCCACAAGTACTATCCCCAATCCTTCAAACCGACTAGGCAAAAAGAATAAGTCTGTGCATCTCAAAATTTCAGGTATATCACTTCTAGCTCCTAATAAGTGAACTCTGCTTTCTAATCCATACTCTTGTGTTTTAAGGCAAATATGCTCTTCTTCTTCACCTTTACCACACCAGACCAAATCTATATCCTCTCGCTCCTTGCAAATTTCATTAAATACATCTAATAGAAACTCAGGATTCTTTTGAAATGAAATTCGACCAACTGTAGAGATGTTAAATTTGTTGTGCAATCCCAACTCTGCCTTCTTTTCTTCTACGATAAATTCTTTCTGATATTCTTGAAAATCAATACCATTATGAATCACCTTTGCTTTCGAATCCTTTTTCCAGTTTCCTTCAAAAAGGAAATCTAATGCTAGTTCCGAACATCCACCTCTTCTATTTGAAAAAGTCCAACAAAGCCAACGCATAATTTTCTGATAAACAATTATCGGTAAACTTCGACCATCTATCATCTCTCGTCCCTGCTCAGAATTATGAGAATGACACTCTCGTATTGGAACTCCCGCAAGCCAAGCAACAAACATCTGCGGTCCATTAAATAAATCTATATTTGTTTGAAATACACTATAACTCTCTTTTTTAAGTTCTTTGTATAACAATCTTAAATGTCTAAGTTTTGACTTAAATCCTCTCAGATGACAAGTCTTTACAACTCGAATCCCTGTTGATAACAATTCGTGTTCTCTTGGCAATTCTTCTTGCTCATCAACAGATAATATAACTGTCACATCATACCCGTCTTGTATCAAACCTTTACATAAATTTATCACAAATGTATCTGTGCCACCAAAAGTCATACTATTCTGTAAAATACATATCTTTTTCATCGTAATTCTCCAAATATAAAACTATATGGTATCGGAGCCATATTTTCAGCTGTCCCACTATTATACATCATGCAAATTAGAACGAAATATAATGCAATCAAAACAGTTGCAATAGTCCTACTCCGTTTATTAAAAACAAAAACTAATTCTGGAATGAGCATAATCTGAACAACTTCAAAATAGCTTGCAATACGTTTAGAGAAAGCATTTCGAAATCCTACCAACATTAAAATAACTGCAACAGTATATAAAAGAATCAACAAATCATTTCTTGTATCTACTGCAATTAACTCTCTTCTAAAGAGCATAAAAATAATTAACCAAAACAGCATTAGGTAAAATGAATAATTATTAGTTATCAAAACTTCGGTTCCATACGCCTCAAATCTATCACCGCCAAAAATACTCAGAATATTACTCATACCGATGATAAAAATGAAACATAAAAGAATTGCACAAATCTTTTTCCATGTTGAAATATTGTTATTATATCCCCAGAGGAAATAAACGGGAATAAATATAAGTGCAGAGGAATGAAACAAAAAAGCAATTGCTACAAACACAATATATTTTATAACCTCTCTCCTATATACATATTTCAATGAATAAAGGCAAAAACTAATAGCAATTCCTTGTTTTATTGCACTCATTCCAGTAAAAAATAATGAAAAACCCGTCACAAAAATAGTCAACGGGAGGATTTTTTTTTCATCATCCCACTCATCAATTAAATAAAGAACTGCCGGAACAAAGCTCAATGCACTTGTAATTGCAAAAAATAAAAATTTCGAATTCAACGATTTTGTAATTAGCAAAACAAGATTTAACCCAACAGAATCACCAATCTTGTATTCTTTAAGCATCTCAAAAAAAGAAACGGAAGTATCATAAAGATCAAACCCCCGAGCATAACTTCCATAGTCCCAACCAACATTATATCGATATCCTGCTATCAGGAACGGAAGAAAAGATATGATTGCTATCTTCACTATTTTGTTTATTTTTATTTTTGAAGCATATGCTGAAAACAAAAAAACAATGACATATAATGTTATGCTTCCCAAATATGATAATTTTAAAATCATGTCTCCTCCATATAAAACATTGTGTCTATTTATTTGATTAATTTTACAGGTATTCCACCATATAATCCCTTTTCCGTGATGTCCTTATTTACAAGAGACAAGCTACTAATTTGCACATCATCACAAATCTTAATTTTCCCAATGGCATGAGCTCCCACCCCATTTGTTCCTAATTCAATATGTAGTTTTTCCCCAAGAACATTCTTTTTTCTCTGCAAATACAAAACACATATTTTGGAAAATAAACCACTGGTTGATTGATAATATCCCAGCTTTCGGCAAGTAATGATATATTTACCTCTCATATATAGAGGGTTATGCGTAATAAATCGATAAATGTGCTTAATACCAGTTCCAAAATAATAGGCTTTATCCTCTTTAATTATCATTGATATTTTTTTCTTCATACGTGCCCCCCTATTTCCCACTTTTTACTTCCATGGCGACTTTCATTACTTATTGTAGTTACACCATATACACTCACTCTAACTTAATTCAGTCTTCCTGAATGATATCTCATCATTACCTTGTTTGGCATCAATGCAACAATTATAGGTTTAATCGCCCAAATTCGCTTATATAGTGGAATCTTAATCCTCTTATAACCTTTCAAAAAAACTTTTGAAGTTTGTATCCCAGCCTTCAAACTTCTTTTTGAGAAATCACATTCAGATTCCCTATACTTATATAAAGTTTCCTGCATATTATATCCTTTAAATCCTCGTTCGTAAAATCGAAACCATAAATCTAAATCTTCTGCTCTCATTGTAGATTTATCAGATGTATATCCGTTTAAAATATCAAAAACTCTCTTTCTCATAACAATTGTAGGATGCGCAAATGGTGTATCTTTAATAAGCAACTCTTTGACTGGAAATTCTTCACTCTTTCTTATTCCACGATTTCCATTATTATCAAATACAATTCTATTACACCCAACAACATCATATTCTGGGTGTGTCTCCAAGAATTCAATTTGATGTTCTAAACGTTGAGGTAACGACTCATCATCTGCATCCATTCTTGCAATATACTTCCCTTTCGCAACTTTTAGACAATTATTTAACGATGCCGCTAATCTTTTATTACATTCATTATGTAAAATTATGATTCTTGAATCTTTATCTTCATACTTCTTTAATATATCAAATGTATTATCCGATGAAAAATCATCACAAATAATAAATTGCCAATTCTTATATGTTTGTTGTAAAATTGATTCGACACACTTTTCAATAGTTGCCTCACAATTGTAAGCTCCCATTATAATACTAACCAATGGTTGTCCCATAAACTCTCCTTCCTATTCTGTCAAGCCTAAATCCATTGATTTTACTGGATTTGACGACTTTTATTCACCTCAAAAACAGAACCGATAGTGATGGATATCGTTGTATCATGTACCGAATAGCCGAAAAATGGGGACAGCTTATAAAGCATCCTTTTTGTTTTCTTTATAAAGGCTATTTTCCCTCTGTTCAACTATGATGATGAACCTTCCGTGTCTATGGGGATCGTGTACCAACTTCCTTCGTCCCATCTACCATACACTGAGTGCCAGCCAAGCTCCTGGGCGGGGGCATGCTCCACGGGGAATACCGATGCCAGCTACAGCTCTTGTTTTTTATGTTTGATTGTTACTGACCTGCATTTACCTGCAAGGTTAACCCCATATTTTTTTTATATTTAATTAAAAAAATATTTTTGTACTTTTGGGCATATCCTTCTGCTATTGAATATGTATCATCAGAAGATGCATCATCACACATGATCAACTTCCAATTTTTATAAGTTTGATTTAATATTGAATTAATTGCAGCATCTAAAGTTGCAGAGCAATTATATATACCCATTATAATTGAAATTGTATACCCTATGTAACATTCCTTTCTTTTAAAATGATTCTTGGTTTATCCATAACTACCGTGCAATTGTCTGGTATATCTTCAACTACAACACAATTAGCACCGATTCTAACATTATTGCCAATATTTATATTACCGATAATTTTAGCACCTGCACCTATATAACAATCATCCCCTATATTTGGTGCCCCCCCATGTCCTTCTCCTATAGTAACTTGGTGAAATATAGTACAATTCTTACCGATTTTTGCATTCCTTGAGACAATGATTCCATATAAACCATGTGGAAAATGAGGAATACTTTTAAATAAAGCACCACAATTTAATTGTGTTCCTAAACTTGCATTATTAAAGGCATCCGACCTCTTTATGTAAAACAAAAGAATAATTTTAATAAACTTTGAAATACCGTTCAAAGGATTAATAACTATATCCCTATAATACCAATACCGTTTTTCATTATAGTGTTGTACAATACTTCTGATTTTCTTCTCTAAACTATTCATTTTCAATCAGTTCCTTTTTCCTTTTATAAATATATTCACATAACAATTCACTATTAAAATTATCCTTAACAAAACTGTATGACTTATTTGAATACTCTTTTAAAACATAATTATCTCGTATCTCATCCATTTTATCTACTAAATCTTTAACATTTTTAACCTTAACCAAAAGCCCTGTTTCACTATCTCTTATTGCATCCTTAGGACCAGGTATATTTGAAACAATTGCAGGTGTCCCCATTACCCCTGCCTCAATAATAACATTGCCAAACCCTTCCCGATAACTTGGAAGTATTAGCACATCCATTGTTGCATAATATTTTTCAACATCTGTAACATTTCCCACAAATATAACATTTTTATCTTCTATTGCCTTATTTAATAAATCAAGATTTAATTTATGATTTTCCTCTATTCCACCTACTAAAAATAATTTAGCATCTGTATTCAGACTAAAATAAGCTTCTAATAATTCATTAATACCTTTATCTCTTGTAATTCTGCCTACAAAACCGTATACGAAATCATCTTCATCAATTCCATATTTTTTTCTAACTTCGGTTCGCCATTGTTCCCTATAGTTTATATCAAACTTCTTTAAATCCACCCCACCTGTGCTTCCATTAAAAACCACCGTTACTTTATCTTCAGAAAATAGTTTTTCAATAACTCCAAGCTCTAAATTAGTTTTACTAACACATTCTATATGTGTTGATAAATAGCACGTTAGTTTTTCTATCAGCTTAAATACTTTACGAGTAACATTTCTAAAGCCCAAATACCTAAATCCCATACAATGGTAATTTCTAATTTTTATCTTTGTAGCTTTAGCTGCTATTGCACTATATAGTGCAGCATTGGGTGTTGAATATTGTACTAAATCATATTTTTCAGTTTTAAAAATCGCAACTAATTTTTTTATTGTTTTAATCGAATTAATAAAAGATATTCCTCTAGGAATATCTACAGGGATAAACTTAATTTCATTATTTAATTCATTTCTTAGTTCAAAATCGTCATTGCATATAACAGAAACTTCAAATCCCTTGTTTGACAAATACTCTAGCTGTGGTATAAAAAAAGCTTTAATGGTCACTGGTAAAGTCACAATATAACAAATTTTTTTCATGGAAATACCTTTCACTAACTTTCAAACACTATTATTTTTTCTCACTTCAACAGTTTATACAACTTATCAATAATTTCATATTCCTCTTCTTCAAATTTTCTTGCAAATACTTTATTTTTTGCATTTATTAACAAATCAAAATCTTCTACTTTAAATACATATGGAGAATTCCCACTCCGACGATTCCAGTCAATTAATCTTGCATTACTGTATCGTTCATCGTTATAATATAACCTATCTCTAAATTTTGAATTATAAATTTCTGTTTGTAAAAAGACCTCATCTGCCGCCAAACAATATCTATATCTCTTTTTAATATCTTTTTCCTTACTAAGAATATATTTTGCACACTCATCTGTAATAGAAAACAATGCAGAACCATGAAACAACTCTCTATCGTGACGATTAATCCTAAAAAACTTCTGTATTTTTACAAATGAATGGTTTAAAATTTTGAGTCCTTTACTTGTTCTGTACCTCGGATAATTTACAAACATATGCCAATAATCACACTTATATTTTGCAAATTCATAATTGCCCGGTTCATAATCAATAAATTCACATCCTCGGTTTATCTCAAAAAAACGCTCGATTTCTTCTTTTGTTTTTATAGGAAAATCTGCTCCTTGCATAAAATGATAATAATCATATCTCCCCGTAGATGCTCGCCTTAACAAATTTAGTTCTGCTTCAATTTGACTTGCCCCCCCCAATTTATTTTTAAAGATTCCAATTCTATGACTTTAGAATTCTTTGGGATATAGGTACATACCTTTTCCAAACATGTATTTATCTTTTTATCTATCAAAACATAAAAATCTGTGCCTTTTTGATCCAATACTTTCATGAATTGCTCTAATATCCGAAAATTTTTATGAACAGAAATATACATGTCTCATTGCTTTTCTCCACTATATAAACCATCTGGATTTCTAAACCAGATGCACTTCATTCCCAACATCTCCGGTGCGATAAAATCCTTATGAATATTATCTCCGATGTAACACATCCGGCTGTATTCTTCTCTAAATCTTTCTGCTAAAATCTGAAATGCTCTGGGATTCGGTTTGCGGAAATCAATCCCACCCAGTTCATCTGTAATAATGATTTCATCAAAATATTTACCTAATCTCAACGCCTTAATTTTGGCTTTCTGACCTTCTGGTCGTCCATCGGTAATTAGACCTAATTTATAATTATCTTTCAGCCTTTCTAATAACTCATTTACGCCATCATATAAACAAATATCCGGTTTTTGGAAGCGATATGCTTCTAAACATTCCGCTTTTTTATCCTTGCAATTCATTTCGTTCAAAAGCTCATCAATGGCTGGCTTTCCTTTTTCAAAATATCTCCAAAGTTTATCTGCAAGAGCTTTGTTACCCATTCGTTTTGCCACAGCCTTGTATCCACTTCTAACATATTGCTTTTCAGAATATAAGGTATCATCCAAATCAAAAATCACACCTGTTATCCCATCAAGATGTTGTTCAACTTCTAAAATATTCGTTATTATTACCATCTACATTTTCTCTTTCTAAAGACATATAACTTTCTTCAGCTTTTTAGTTTTTCTTTAAAACCTGCATGTATTCTAAATATTTCTATCATTATCAGATATATTGATTTCACTTGAAAAAGCCTGTTCAATAGTTTTCTTTCATTTATAGCCCCTTCTTAATACTTTTGGCTTCACTTTACCCTTACGCTTTGGTCATAACGACTATAAATAGCTCCATCTATAGCAGCTCTTTCTATATAAGAAAGTTTATCCCCTCTCAACATCCTAAGAATTGCACTTGCACTGTCTGCTCCAGCTTTCATACTAAGCGGTGCTCCACCTCCGAAACGAGGATTGATTTCAATATAATAATCTTTGCCCATCACTTCATCTCGAATTAACTGCACAGTTATCTGACCACATGGTTTATAATCCTCAATCAGTATTTGCATTTCGTGAATCATCACATCGTCCTGAACAATCTGAGTCTTCAAGACCTCACCCGCTCTCACTGCCAGACGTTCTCTCGGCGTAATGTAAACAGGATTTCCTTCATAATCGCAGAAAATATCTATTGTGTATTCCCTGCCACTGATAAACGGCTGAATAATATAATCTTCAATTTTTTCTGCATAAAGTCTCAAATCTTCGAGATTTTCCACCTTATAGGCATTGATACTCGAACTACCATCCTTCGGTTTAATAAATGCCGGAAAACTGACTTTTCCACGTTTCAATGCTTCTTCATATTTTTCTACACTGTTGACAGGCAGAGGGGATTTCAACCCAAGAGAAACAAAGTAATCTGCGGTATAGTTTTTATCCCTGCACAATTTTATTTTATCCACTGCTGAAATCAGTACCTTTGTCCCGATTGCTTCAAACTTTTCCTTGTTCTCCGCAAGTAATAAAAGGTCTGTGTCAATGGTAGGAATTAGACAATCCACTTTTTCTTTTTCGCAGATAGAAAGAAGCTGTGGAATATATTCTTTCTCCTGTATTTTGCACACAAGTCGCCTTTCATCACAGAAAAAAAGTGCCGGAGCACTTTCCGCAATATCTGCTCCAATAACTGTCAGTGCAATGTTCAATTTTTCTGCTGCCGTCCGAAAAGCCTGCAACAACTCTACACGCCTTCCTACACTGGTAAATAATATCTTCATGCTGCCATCCTCCTAGTCATTTTAGTATAATCGGATAACAGCTCATATTTATAAGAACTATATGAGAGGATTACCCCCCCCCTTAAAATTTTATTTCTATTGTTCATATCGTCTCCATCTACCATTTTTCTAGCCGGAATCCCTACAAATATTCCCGGCTCATCAATATTTTTCACAACTGCCGCACCTGAACCAATGATACAGTTACTGCATATCTTCACATCGTTATTAACTACTGCACCTGCGCCAATCCATGTTTTTGTTCCAACCTTTACATTTCCTGCAAGATGGCTTCCTACCGAAATATGTACATAATCATCTATTACATTGTCGTGGTCTACAGATGCTCCTGTATTCACAATGCAACCTTTTCCAATTTTACAAGCCGGGTTAATAATTGCCCCTGCCATTACAACGGTTCCTTTTCCAATCTCCACCTGCTCTGCAATGACAGCATTCGGATGAACCAGTGATATAACAGTCAACCCCATATTCTCTAACTGTTCCTGTATCTTTTGCCTGATTTCGGGATTTCCGATTGCTACAATAAACTTTGCACCCGGATATTCTTTTGCACCTTTTACTTTTCCGATAACCGGATATCCCATACATTCTCTTATATTGGGGTTATCATCCAAAAATGCAATATCGGTATATCCGCATCGGGCAGCAATGTCAGCAATTACTTTACCATGACCACTAGCACCAATAATAATCAATCTACTCATACATTTTTACCTATTACTTTTCTTTTCACTGAATCTACATTCTCGACAGTTCCAGTGAATTTTTCCATTGTTACCGCCGTTTCTGAGCTAATACCGTCACGTTTCAACACAGTAAGTACTGTCTGAAAAATAATCTTCCAGTCCATCAGAAAACTCACATGATCCACATAATAAACATCCATATCAAACTTTTCTTCCCATGTCACACTGTTTCTTCCATGTACCTGTGCATAACCGGTAAGTCCCGGTCTTACCTCATGTCTCCTGCTCTGATGTTCATTATAGAGTGGCAAATACGAAACAAGGAGAGGCCTGGGCCCGCAAATTGCAAGCTCGCCCTTAGCTATACAGAACAGTTCCGGCAATTCATCCAAACTGGTACTTCTCAGCTTTTTGCCAAAATTAGTAAGGCGTTCTTCATCCGGCAATAACTTCCCTGCTTCATCCCGCTTATCTGTCATTGTACGAAACTTATACATATTAAATATTTTTCCATTTAATCCCGGACGCTGTTGTTTAAAAATAACCGGAGAGCCTAGTTTGATTCTTACCAGCACAGCTATCAAAAATAATACAGGAGATAAGACAATGATTGCTATGACCGAAAGGATAAGATCCTGCAGACGTTTTATGTATTTTTCATAAATTCCCGGCTTATGTGGAATCAACTCTCTTTTCTTTTTATCCACTATTCAACCTCTTTCTTACTGAAAACAACTTTTAATAGCACCTGCACCGAAAAGAGCTGCTATTTTTTTGATCGCTTCATTCCTCAATTTTCTTATTCAAAGCACTTTCGGATTACTTCTATAATCCTGTTCTGCTGATCTTCTGTCATCTTATTATCACTCGGCAGACAAAGTCCTCTATGGAAAATATCCATTCCAATATCCAGTGGATTTCCATCTTTTCCTGTTGCTCCACCGGCAATATAAGCATTTGTCTTCGCTCTTCCATCGCCCTCTCTGGTCACAAATCCGTTCATCCGATAAACCGGCTGCATATGCATTGGTTTCCAGATTGGACGGCCTTCTGCATTAATACTTGCGATTGCCTCCAGTATCTCCGTTGGACAACTTTTTCCTGTTTCCGGTATGTAAAGAGGTTCACACTCGCTTCTCACCTGCCGGCACATTGCCTCTTTATCCAAGATCAGACAGGATAACCAGAAGTTCGGCTCACTTTCCTTTTCATTATACGGGTTCATCCGCACAGGAAGACCTTTCAGTCCTTCTTTATATCTTTCATAAATTACTTTCTTCTGTGCAATATGTTCTTCCAGATGCGGCATCTGTCCTCTGACTACTCCTGCAATAACATTACTCATTCGATAATTGTAGCCGATCTCTTCATGTTGATACCATGGTGCTGCTTCTCTGGACTGGGTAGACCATTTTCTTACTTTTTCTGCTGCTTCTTTATCATCTGTCAGCAGCATGCCACCCGAAGATCCGGTAATGATTTTGTTTCCGTTAAATGAAATTGCATTATACTTTCCAAAAGTCCCTGTCTGCAGACCTTTATAGGTTGCTCCCATGGACTCTGCTGCATCCTCTATAATAACCGCTCCATGCTTTTCGCAAATATCTCTCAGTTCGTCTACTTTTCCCGGTGTTCCATAAAGATGTGCAATAACTACCACTTTTACATCTGGATATAATTCAAACGCCTTTTCTAATGCCTCCGGATCCATATTCCAGGTATCATATTCCGTATCAATAAAGACCGGAACACCACCTTCGTATACGATTGGATTTACTGTTGCACTGAATGTCATGTCAGAACAGAAAACTTTCTCTCCGGATTTTACTCCTGCCAGCTTTACTGCCATATGAAGAGCTGCCGATCCTGCAGACAATCCGACTGCATACTTGCATCCAATCTTTTTGCATACCAGTCGTTCTACTTCATTGATATTCGCCCCAACTGTAGACATCCAGTTTGTCTCGTAGGCTTCTTTTAAAAATTCAAATTCCTCACCATGCATCGTCGGACTGCTCAGCCACACCTTTGGTTCAAATTTTTCTATCTGCTCACTTTCTTTGAACATATGCTTCTCCTCTTCATTTCAGCTTCTGTATATTGCCTAAAAAGCGTGCAAAAATGCACGCTTCCTCCAGACCAGACCGCCTGGCCTGATCTCAACTATTCTTGCCTTTTCTTATTTTCTTCTCCTGTCGGATGTTCTCCTACCGGATGAAATGTTGTCACGATCTGCTCTACAAGCTCTACAATATGATCAGAATTGTTATAGCATGTATCAGCAAGTTCTTTTAATTGTTCAAAGAATACCTCTGTATCGAATGGAATCGGCTTTCCAATATGAATCAGTTCATTATCTGTCCGCATGATTCCTTCTTCTGCCATCAGCTTTTCTTCAAATAATTTTTCTCCTGGCCGAAGACCTGAATACTCGATCTTGATATCTACATCCGGTTCATATCCTGACAGCTTGATCAGGTTTCTTGCCAGTGTATCAATCTTCACCGGTTCTCCCATATCAAGGACAAAGATCTCCCCACCCCAGGCAAATGTTCCCGCCTGAAGCACCAGACTCACCGCCTCTGGGATTGTCATAAAATAGCGGATGATATCCGGGTGCGTAACTGTAACCGGTCCACCTGCCTCGATCTGCTTCTTAAATAGTGGAATCACCGATCCATTACTTCCCAGTACATTTCCAAATCGTACCGCAACGAACTGAGTTCCTGTTCTCTCACGATTCTTGATACTTTCAATTTTCAGTCTGGCAGTATTTCCCATAGTTTCTGAGTCTTTGCCGTCCGTCTGCTCTTCTTCTGCCTTTTTCAGACAGATTTCTGCCTGCTTTGCCAGCTCTTCTGCATTGTCTCTGTGGCCATGCAGTAATGGGAGTAAATCCATTCTGCCACTTTTGCTGACTGCATCCATGCTCTGGATTACCATCTCACACAGTCGCTTGCTTGCACCCATGATATTCGTTGGATTTACAGCTTTATCTGTACTGATCAGAACAAACCGCTTTACTCCATTCTGCATTGCCGCATAGGCAGTTTTGTATGTTCCGATTACATTATTTTTAATCGCTTCATTCGGGCTTGTCTCCATCAGAGGAACATGCTTATGTGCAGCCGTATGATATACGATGTCCGGTTTATATTTTTTAAAAACCTGATTCAGCCTTCTGCTGTCACGTACGGAACCAATCAGAGTCACCAGATTCAGTTCCGGATGATTTCTGCGAAGCTCCTGTTCGATGGCATATGCATTATTCTCATAAATATCATATATGATCAACTGCTTTGGCTCATGGGACGCAATCTGACGGCACAGTTCGCTTCCGATTGAGCCTCCGCCTCCCGTCACCAGAATCGTCTTTCCCTTTATGTACTGAAAAATCTGTTCCATATCCACTTGAATCGGATCCCTTCCAAGCAGATCCTCTACCGTAACATCTTTAATCTGTGCCAGAGATACTTCTCCCTGCACAAACTGATACGCACCCGGAAGTATCTTCAGTTCACACTTTGTCTCTTTACACAGGTTCAGGATCTCTCTTTTTGCCTCTGCACTTGCTGTCGGAATTGCAAAAAGGATCGTACTGATCTGATACTTTTCAACTGCTGAAAAGATAGATGCTCTTCCCCCTACGATCGGTACATCTTCAATATTTCTGCCCCATTTATTTCTGTTGTCATCAATAATGCATCGCGGCGTACCATTGATCCGTCTGGAAGTCTTCAATTCACGTACAAGGTTCTTTCCCGCATCACCAGCTCCGATCACCATAATATTCCGGCCATTTGTATGGTTCTGCTCTTTTCTCACCTGTGCCATCCTTGTTCTCTCAAGAGTAATATAGCGATATCCGAACCGGATCCCTGTAATCAGGCAAAACTGCATGACTGCTCCTACTATATAATAAGAAGCCGGCATTCTCTCACAAAGCATCGTAATTCCTACATTAAAAAGGGTTGTAATAATGCTTGCAAGTAAAATATGGTTCAGCTCTGTATAACTGGCAAATGCCCACAAACTATTATATAATTTAAGTACCCAAAATACAGCCAGACAGAACACCGTATAAATCGGTGCAAGTCTGAGCATTGCATGGATATATTCTGTTGGAATCTTTGTGAAACTGAAATCAAATCTTAGAAGTAACCCCAGAAAATAAGAAAAATTCACTGCGAATACGTCATATATTACCAGATAGGCAGCTATAATCTGCCAATGTTCGAATCTTTTTTTTCTTCCCCTTTACGTCATTCTCTCCTCGTTCCGCTCTCTTTTTTAATTCTTTTTCCCTCATTGTATAACTATACCTTTAAAACTTCATCTTATGCCTCTGCACCTTTCGATGCACCCTCTGTCCGTCATGCACAATGATAGCATTTTCCCCCTTTATTTTCAACATAATTCACTATATTTCACTCCCCCCAATTTTTAATATTTCCTTAATATTTCCTTAATTTTTTATATATTTTTTCAGTAAATCAGTCATTATTATTACACATTTACAAGATTTATCTGCTCCTTTATTTTCTTTTCTTTTTTCAAGAACTTTGTAGATTTTCATATTCCATTCAAACAATCATCACACAATTTTCACAAATTATTTCTATACTATAATTGTTCTTAACAAAGAACACTTTTTCATAAACTTTTTCCCCTTGAGTCACAGAAATGTGGCTCTTCCTTTTTGCCCTTTTTTACTCAGAAAAAAGCCGGTTTCTTATCTTTCCCCAGATCTGCAACTGTACATAGTCATATGCCTTATCATAAAGTGCAAAAATCACCTGTCCTGCCAGAACAGAACTGTAACGAAGCCACTCCGATATTTCTCCTCCGAAAAATAATTCTCCATATCCCAAAATCAATGGCAAATAGAGTCCGTTAAAAAGGATCACTTTTGCCAGCCGATACCACTGCATTTTCCGCTTTACTCCGGCAGAACGTTCCAGGATTTTCCAGATAAATTCTCTTCCCCAAATATAAAATCCCATTCCGGCAAAAGTAATAACATAGAGTTTATTCGGTGCCAGAAGAAACCCAAGCAACACTGCTGAAAGATAAAAAGCAAGTCCAGTCATCTGACCGAACTCTCTGAATACGACACCCACAAAAAAGGACGCTGCCGCCAATAAAAATAATGTATTTGTCTCTATCACACTTCCTAAAAACATAAAGATGACAGTCATCGCAAGCAGCAATCCACCAAACGCTGCCCTTTTCGCTTTTAAATGCATGTACAAAGATCTCCTCCCATACATTCACAGAGTGAATCCGCAATCCACAGGTCACAGCAGAGATTTCCTGTACCACAGGAATTACTGCTCCCCGGTGCATACCCTCCACCATATGGACTGTTGCTATAGCGGTTACTTCCAAATTCCAACTGATTCAGTAACTGCCGGTACTGCGGATTTCCAGGCTCCATGTTTACAGCCTGTGCTGCATGATCTCTCGCCAGAATATTATTTCCACAGCCTGCATTGGCACAACTGCTGAGATAATACCACATTCCACTCCTCTCATTTACCTGATCCAATGTATTTAACGCTTCTCTGTACCTGCGGCTGTTGATATAATTGGCCGCTGCCTGGAGCCTTGGATCAATCTGTCCGCCTGTATAACCATTTCCGTAGCTATTGCCACTGTATCCATTCTGCGAGTTACCGGCATATCCATAACTATAACCTGATCCACTTGTCCGCTCTTTCATAATCGTATCATAAGCTTCCTGAACTTCTTTAAATTTTTCCGCTGCAAGATCTGCCAGTGGATTATTTATATTCGCATCCGGGTGATATTTCCTGCTCAATTCCCTGTATGCTTTCTTTATCTCATCATCCGATGCACCCGGAGACACCCCAAGTACCTCATACGGATTTTTCCCCATCTATTTCTTTTCCTCACTTTTCTTACTTTTTTTCATTTGTTCCTGATTCTGCTCCTGAATCCGACTCTGAATCTGATTATACCGATTCCAGACTCCATCATACAGGATATTCCTTAAAATGTCCACATCTACCAGACACGGGAGCTGCTCAAACCGTGCCGTACTTTCTGCGATCATCATTCGCAGGATCTGAACCATCCGTTCTTCATAATCTTCCTTTTCCGAGATCTGCTTTAACGGATTATAGCGATTTCTCTTTTTATCTTCAGAAAGATCCTCATAAGCATCCATGATATAAATAAACTTTCCTAAATAGAATCCCATCTTCCGGAGCGTCTTTTCCCAGATATCTTCCTTATAGAGCAGAAGTTCTGCCATCAGACGTCCGAAACTCCACGCTGCCCGGTCAATATCCTGACAATTCTCCTTTTCACACTCTGAAAGTTCTTTTAAAGAGTCTCTGATCACTCTGCTCTGTCTTGGATACGCTTCAATGATCTTCTTCACTTTTCCTTCCATCATACTTTTTGCCAAAAGGCTTGTCACCTTCCGCTCATCCTGCCAGTCATCTTCCATATGATAATAAGCCAGCAAAACATTCATTGCTGCTGCATATGATGTGATCTCGTTCCGCAGCATCATCTGCTTCTTTACTGGATGGATCTTGCAACGGTGCTTCTCCAGTTCTGGAATCCTCTCATACAATGAGGACAGCAGGATCACCGCAAACGTCATATCATATGTCAGCGTCATCTGCCCCATAAATCCATAATCTTCTTTTAAAGTACGACACAGTCCACAATAATATGCTCTGTATTTTTTCAGATCTTTTACCTTCAGTTCCGGTTCACACACCGTCACATAACCAAACATATCCTTCCTCTTTTCATCTATTTCTTTTTCATCTGCTTTTTAACGATTAGTTTTTATTATAGCATGGCTGTATCTTTTATAGGAATAGCTGCAATTATTAAATTAGCATTAAATCACCTGAAACTGGTACTGTCGGTTTACAGTTTCACCTTTCTCTCACCTTTTCTCGCATTCACATTGTTAACCTCGAAGCAGTTCGATTGTTAACCTCGAATCAGAATTGGTTGACAAATGTTTTTTTGTGCTTTATACTTGCGTAGGACATCAAAAAATTTAATCAAGATATTTGAAAGGAGTCACTCATGACTAATCAGCAACCAAACGGACAGACAACCTCTCTTACTCAAAATTCAAGAACCAGACAGATTACTCTGATTGGACTGATGACTGCGATCACCTGCATTCTTGCACCGCTGTCAATTCCGCTTCCATTCAGTCCGGTACCGATTTCTCTCACAAATCTGGTTATCTTTATTTCCGTATTTATTTTGGGAATGAAAGATGCTACGATCAGCTTTTTAATTTATCTGCTTCTCGGTGCAGTAGGACTTCCGGTTTTTGCCTCCTTCCATGCAGGTCTCAGTGTACTTGCAGGACCGACAGGCGGTTATCTGATCGGCTTTATTTTTCTTGCACTGATCCAGGGCTTTGCAATGAAATATTTTGACCGTAAGCTGATTCCAACGATCATCGGTATGCTCATTGGTATGGCTGTATGCTATATCTTCGGAACAGTCTGGCTCGCAAAACTGATGAGCCTTTCCTTCAAAGAAGGACTTTTCATGGGCGTTATCCCGTATCTCCCGGGAGATGCTGTTAAGATCATTATTGCAGTAATCGTAGGACCAAAACTGTATGCAGCAACGAAAAAAGTAAGATAAATAGAATTAAATTTGTAGTTGTTGGGGAGAAAATGTTTCGGCAGCCAGAAAGATTTTAATAGAAGAGCATCCATATCCGCCCTTGCTGTTGCATCGCAGTGCAGGACCCGCTTTACCTCAGCCC
>ERZ772872.188-NODE-188-length-64289-cov-15.721752_pt1 | contig 64289 bp, 59 predicted proteins | sample MGYA00512132_ERZ772872 | MGnify/ENA primary metagenome ERZ772872 (study PRJEB29015, sample SAMEA2737724) | human gut metagenome | biome: human gut; feature: human-associated habitat; material: faeces | place: China | collected 2012 ...
CGCGAGCTGCAATTCCTTTGTTAATCTCATCTGGGGTAGCTTCCAAAAAATCAAACATATCCATAGCTAATATTTTATCCTAAAAGTGTTGTTTTTGCAAGCTTCAGCTAATATTTTATCCTAAAAGTGTTGTTTTTGCAAGCTTCAGCTAATATATTATCTATTGTTACTGACAGTAAAATACAAATTGCTTGTCACGAATTATATATATTTTTCGTGACATTATAAAAATCATATACTCTGCAAACTGATTGACTCGTTCATCAGTCACACACTGAGCTTGAAGATGCTGAGCAACCGCCAACAAGCAATTATTGCCGACGCAACTGCTTATTACAATCTGCGCATAACAAATCCTTGCGCAGCATCATCCCACAAAAGCTCCAGCTGCAAATCCGTGAAATATCTTCTCTGCATGCCGAAGGTGGCTTCCGGAGGCATATATTCATATTGACTGAGCAGAATAAAACGTCCGCTGCCATCCGTATTAATCTTGGTCACAATTTGCCGCCATTGGTCAATGGCATAGCCGTTTTTAGCCAAATCTTCCAAGGTTACATATGTCACCCATTGTCCGTTTTCCTTACCGATAAGCCAATAACCGCAGTTCTGCTCATGAGCACCGATAGTGGCATTTATTTCAAAAAATATATTTTCGGGATTGGCGGTAAAAACATCCCGCACCCTATAGCCAACCATTCCATTCTCCGCAGGAACGAAGGTCTTATAAACATCTTTAGTATTTTTGTTCATCAGCTGCAGAGTGCCGTCATCGGCAAGGAAGAATTGCACGCCTTCTTCCTCATCACTGATTGCCAGCTCTCTGCTGTTCATATAAAGAAATGTCCCGTCATCAGCAGTCAGAAATTCCGCTGCCTGAACCTTGGGAGCATCCGCAAGCAAGCACACGATGCAAAGTAAAAATAAGGCTAAGCAGGAAAACAATTTCTTATAAATGCGCATATTCATCAACCTCCTAAATTAGTTTCTGTCATTATAATTATAGCAACAAGAAGCTCTTTTTTCCCCACCCCAAAGCATGATTTCGGGTGGGACGGAAGAAATTTTCTTGTGCTAACAAGCAAATTTCCCAAAGCTCAAATTAAAAAGCTGCAGTCTGCTCCCGTACTCAGGAGCATAGCTGCAGCTTTTGCTTTTATTCTATTGTTATAACAGAACTGCTCTCTTGTGCTTTACACCAGTTCTTCTCTGGACTCATGAATCTTCTTCAAAAGCTCCTTGCCGGCAATACCCGGTCTGGTCATTTCCGCAGGAGCAAGGATAACATCCAAATCCTCTTTACTCAGCACCTTGCGTTCAATAAGCAGGTCCTTAATGTTTCTGTTGGTTGCCAACGCCTCCTTCGCCAGAACGGAGCAGGTTTCGTAACCGATATGCGGCAGCAGCGCCGTAACAATGCCCACGCTCTTATCCAGCCATTCCGCGCATTGAGCACGGTTAGCCTTAATTCCGTCTACGCAGCGGGTGCGCAGAGTATTAACGGCATTGGTCAGAAAACGCAAGGAATTGAAAATGTTGTAGGCCATAACGGGTTCCATAACATTAAGCTGGAACTGGCCGTTTTCTACACCGAAGGCAACAGCCAAATCGTTGGCAATTACCTGATAGCAGGTCTGGTCCACTACCTCGGGGATAACGGGGTTAACCTTACCCGGCATGATGGAGGAACCGGGCTGACGCGGCGGCAGCGTAATTTCACAGAAGCCTGCTCTCGGACCGGAGGCCATCAGACGCAGGTCATTGGAAATTTTAATCAAGGAAAGTGCCGATGTTTTCAAACTGGAGGATAAATCGGTGAAGATATCCGTGTTACTGGTAGCATCAACAAGATTGTCCGCGGTAGTGAAGCTCTCGCCGGTAACCAGCGTAAGCTGCTCGCAAACCTCTTTGATATATTCAGGATCGGCGTTCAGACCTGTACCGACTGCTGTTGCGCCCATATTCATGGTGTGCAGCAGCTCACAGCTACTGCGGATGCAGCTACTGCGTCTGCGCATGGAGGAAGCAAAGGCTTTGAACTCCAGGCCTAAGGTAATAGGCACAGCGTCCTGCAGATGTGTACGGCCGATTTTCAGTACATCCTTGAATTCCTCGCCTTTCTTATCAAAGGAATCCGCCAGGTTTTCCAAGGCAATAATAAGCTGTTCGGCGCGCATCAGAGCGCAGACACGGATGGATGTAGGGATAACATCGTTAGTGGACTGCGACATATTGGCATGGTTATTAGGGCTGATATAATTATAATCGCCGCGTGGACGACCGAGAATTTCCAAAGCACGGTTACAGATTACTTCGTTCGTATTCATATTGAAGGATGTTCCGGCACCGCCCTGAATCGGATCGGTCGGGAACTGGTCGTTCAGCTTGCCGCTGATAATATCATCGCAGGCCTGAACCATAGCATTGCCGATTTTTTCATCCAAAAGACCGATTTTCATATTGGCCAAGGCCGCAGCCTTTTTTACCATGCCCAAGGCTTTGATAAAAAGCGGATCGGCAGTATAGCCTGTAATCTGGAAGTTTTCCATGGCACGCATGGTCTGTACACCATAATATGCATTATCAGGAATTTCTAATTCACCTAAAAAGTCGTGTTCTTTACGCATAATACATTTGCCTCCTTCTTCAAAAGCGTGTAAAAGCTGCTTTTAATCGAAATCTGTATTATGTATACATAATACATTCAAGCCACTATTCTGTCAAGCATATTATTGCGAATTTTGAGAAATTTACTTACAAAAAAGAACTGCCTTAAGACGCTAATCTTAAGGCAGCTCAAAATAATCTGCTTTAGATAAAATCTACCACACCATTCTCCAGATGGTACATAGCACCAATAACGCGCAGGCCTTCCTGATGCTCAACCTTTTGAATTTCCAGGCTTGCTTCGATTTCCGCTTCACAGCTTTTGACATTCAGGCAGGCAGCCTTATACGGATCGCACTCGTCGCCAATCGCTGCTTTGATTTTATCCGTAATAAATTTGATATAACCCTCCGGATCATGATTGATTGCAGCATGCACCGCACCGCAATGCGTATGCCCCATAACAACAATCAGCGGCGCCCCCAGATGACTGGCAGCGTATTCGATACTGCCCAGCTGATGCTCATCAATCACATTACCGGCAATACGGATAACAAACAGCTCGCCGATACCTGTCATAAAAATATTCTCCGGAATCACGCGGGAATCAGAGCAAGTAATAATAATCGCATACGGCTTCTGACCGTTAACCAAGGTATCTGTTCTCTTTGCCTGCGAAATGTCCTCGCTGTTGACCTTGGCATCAATATATCTGGCGTTGCCTGCTTTTAATTTTTCTAAGGCCTTTGCCGGTGTTGTTGTTATATGCTTAATCATAAAATCGCCCCTCTTAGAACATGCTTTGCAAAAAAATCATTCGGTAATCGCTATCTTGATAACTCCGTCTAATCTGTTTTCGAAAATGCGGTAAGCTTCCTCGATATCCGCCAGCTTGAAGCGATGCGTAATCAGCGGCGTGGTATCAATTTTTCCTTCTTCAATCAGGCGCAGAATCTCCGCACAGTCGCAGCCATCCACGCCACCGGTTTTGAAAATAAGGTTCTTGCCGTACATATCGGGCAAAGGCAGGCTCTGCGCTTCATCGTAGAGCGCCACAACCGTTACGATAGCATTCGGACGCGCGCATTTCCACGCGAGCTGGAAGGTGTCGCTACCGCCGGCAACCTCCAGAACAACGTCCGCACCGCCATGGTCGGAATGCTCCTTAACAAAGGTTTCGCATTCCTCAGGCTCGCAAAGCAGTACATCGGGATAATGCTTGCTGACAAACTCCGCTCTTGCAGCATCCTTCTCGCAGATGATGATGCGCTTCGGCTGCTTCAGCATAACGCACAGCAGGGTGCAAATACCCGTCGGACCGGCACCGATAATCAGCACTGTATCCTCCTCGGTGATTTCCGAAATACGTGTTGCCCAAAAGCCGGTAGCAAGAATATCGCCCACAAAAAGCGCTTGCTCATCGGTAACGCTGTCGGGAATTTTATTCAAGCCCTGGTCAGCGTAAGGCACGCGCACATATTCCGCCTGTCCGCCGTCAATGCGGCAGCCAAGCGCCCAGCCGCCATGAGGATCGGTGCAATTATTGACAAAACCCTTCTTGCAGAAGAAGCATTCGCCGCAGAACGTTTCTACATTTACCGTCACACGGTCACCGGGCTTCACGGTTTTTACGTCTGCTCCGACCGCTTCCACCACGCCCACCATTTCATGGCCCACGGTAATTCCAGGCACAGCACGAGGTACCGAGCCATGCTTAATATGCAAATCACTGGTGCAGATGCTTCCCAGCGTTACGCGCACGAGAGCATCACGCGCAGAAACAAGCTGCGGCTTGGCCTTTTCCTGCAGAGCAAACTTACCGTGTTCAATATAAGTTAATGCTTTCATAAATTTGCAGACCTTCTTTCTCTATTTTTTGCTTCACTGAAGCTCATATCGCTTCCCTCATTATATCATAATATTGACGCTGTGGATAATGACATAAGCAACATGTCACGCAATACTATCTTCGCTGTTAAATTCAATAAGCTTTCTGAATAAAGAAATCACAACTTTTTCGCTGATAAAAATGCTGGAATGTGTTAAAATATTAGTTAGATTTTTTAGGAGGCCTTATTCATAATGCATCAATATCTCTTTTTTATCGGCGATTTTCCCATACGCATGTATGGTCTGATGCTCTGTACAGCAATTTTTCTGGCCACCGGCACTGCCTACTTTTTAGCTAAGCAGGACGGACGTTGGCACGAGCACATTTTAGACATCGGCATCTACGGCGGCTTTGCCGGCCTCATCGGCGGCAGGCTGTGGGACGTTTTCTTCTTCGACTGGGATTACTACAGCCATCATCTGCTGGAAATCCCCTTCGTCTGGCAGGGTGGTATGGCCGTGCAAGGCGGTATGCTGGCAGGCATTGCGGCAGGCATAGTTTACTGCAAAATGCATGACATCGACTGGGTAGCCTTGGCGGATATCATTTCGCCTTCTCTGCTTATCGGCCAATCCATCGGACGCATGGCGAACCTGCTCAACGGCGATGCCTTCGGCACACCTACCGGTGGTAGCTTCGGTATTCTGTACCCGGAAGGCACGCTGGCCTACAAAACCTACGGCCCCGTACCCCTGTGGCCGGCAGAGGTTTGGGAAGGTCAGCTGGACATCGTCATTTTTGCCCTGCTGCTGTTGTTCCGCACCACCAAGCATGCGCGCGGTCAGGCTTTATGCATGTACGCTATGCTTTATTCCGTAGTCCGCTTCTTTTTGGAAATGCTGCGCGGTGACTACGCCGAGCCCTGGATGTTCGGACTGAAATCCGCTCAGGCAACCAGCTTAGGCTTCTTCCTCGTCGCCCTTGGCTTCTTCATTTACTGCGGCTGGCTGGAAAAACATCAGCCTGCTGCCAAAGAAAAAGCTGTCGGAAAAAAAAATAAAAAATAATTTCAAAAAAAGTGTTGACAAGAAGCGCACTTTTCGCTATAATATCATTGTTGCTTGAAACAACAGCAACGCTGATGTGACTCTGTAGCTCAGTTGGATAGAGCGTTTGACTACGAATCAAAAGGTCGCAGGTTCGAATCCTGCCAGGGCCACCACTTGAAACTAAACTCTGTAACTTCGGTTACAGAGTTTTTTGTTTTTGCGGATAAAATATATTCTTCCGCTAACCGGTACTCCCCCGCTTGTTAGCACCACCATTCAGTCTTATAATAATGATATATAATCAAAACCGTGAGGTAACTTTATGAACGTAAAATATTCTAAAATAGCCTGCATCATCCTGGCGTCCGGCGTAGGCCGCCGCTTCGGCGCCAACAAGCTGCTGACAGCCATCGACGGAGCGCCCATGCTGCAGCACATCCTTGATATCAGCCAAGGACTTTTCCCCAAGCGCATCGTTGTAACACGCCATAAGGAGGTTGCGGAAATCTGCGCGCAACAGCAAATCCCCTGTCTGCTCCACGACAAGCCCTATCTGAGCGACACCGTGCGTTTAGGAACAGCTTATATAGAGCAGCACCTGCCTCAGACCGAGGGCCTGCTCTTTGCCGTGGCCGACCAGCCATTGCTGAAGCAAGCATCACTCATCCGCCTTGCCGACAGCTTTTTAACTCAACCGCAAAAAATTCATCGCCTGTATCATGAAAGCACTCCCGGCAATCCCATCATCTTCCCTGCAGCCTTTGCCGAAGAGCTGCAGCAGCTGCCGCAGGACAAGGGAGGCTCCGTACTGACAAAAAAATATCCTGAACTGGTAGTAAAAGTACCGGTTCAGGATATCAACGAGCTGCTGGATATAGATACCCAGCAGGATAAAGCTAAGCTTGAGCGTCTTCGCCCCTATTCAGAATAACATTCAGCAGAATTGCTACAAAGGCTGCCGGAACAATACCGGATTCACCGAACATCATGCGCATAGCCTCCGGGCAGTGTGCCAGAATTCCGGGTGTAGCGCCCATGCCGTAGCCAACGCCTAAAGCAACGGAAATAATCGTCAGGCTGCGCGGATTGAGCTTCTCCTTGGTAACCAGCTGAATACCGCTGACAACAATCGAGGAGAACATCATTACGGCAGCGCCGCCCAGAACGGATTGCGGCATAATAGAAACCAAAGCGCCCAGCTTAGGAATCAGGCCGCAGAGAATCAAAAATACCGCACCGGTTGCCAAAGCAAAACGGTTAACAATCTTCGTCATAGCAACCAGACCTACATTCTGAGAGAAGGAAGTATTGGGCAGTACGCCGAAGACAGCAGCAATAGCAGAGCCAATGCCGTCACAAATAACGCCGCCGGACAATTCCTTGTCCGTAGCTTCACGGTTCAGACCGCTTTCGACAACGGCAGAAATATCACCGACAGTTTCTACTGCGGTAACAACAAACATAATCAATACCGGCATAATAGCACGCATATCAAATACGATATCAACCGGCATAAACTGAGGCACAGCGAACCAAGAAGCATTCGCTACCTTATCCCAATGCAGTACCCAGGACTTGGTATATTCCACACCGTCAGGAGTAACTGCGGTTGTAGGCAGCACAAAGCCCATGAAAATCGCAGCGATATAGCCTGCAATAATACCAAGCAGAATGGAAGAAGAGCTTAAAAAACCCTTAGTACCATGCTTGAAGAAAAGGATAACACAAAGTACAAACAGACCAAGCAGCAGGTTTTCTACAGAACCGAAGTCCTTAGTCTTGAAGCCGCCGCCAAAGGAATTGATACCTACGGAAATCAGCGACAGACCGATAGACAGTACAACAGTGCCGCAGACAACAGGCGGGAAGAAGCGACGGATGTGCTTGAGCACAAGGCCGAGCACCGCTTCAAAAACACCGCCGATAATCGAGGCACCCATAATAGCGCCATAGGCGACAACACCGCTACCCAAGGTTGCAACGATACCGGCAAATACGCCGATAAAGCCGGAGCTTGTACCCATGATAATAGGCACCTTGCCACCGCAGGGACCAACGGAATATAATTGCAGCAGAGTTACCAGACCTGCAACAATCATCGCATTCTGAATCAAAACAACCTGCAGCTGTTCAAAACCGGCACCGCCGACAATACCGCAGGCACCGCCAATAATCAGAACCGGTGTCAGATTGCCGACAAACATAGCCAAAACATGCTGCAGACCTAAAGGAATAGCCGAGCTCAAAGACAGCTTGCCTTCAAACTTGTAGGCTTCCTCAGACAGTTTAACAAACTTAGACATATAAGCACCCCTTCATTTTTTCATGCATATATTTTATCGCATATCAGGCAATATTGTAAAGAAAATTACAGAAAAAATCCGTATAAATTTTATCAGATAGCCTTTTTTGTTCGCAATTCAAAAGAGAAATTAAAAAATGAGCACCGACTACGTACTTTTGCTACGTTGAGGTGCTCATTTTTATATAGATAAAGTATGTGCTACATTCCCTTTTACTTATCAGCATAACACCGGAAGGTACAAGAACGCTTTACTATTTAAACAGACCGCTAGAAGGTATCAAAAAGCTTTACCCTTTAAACAGAACGCGGAGAAAGTACCGGAGACGAAGAAGGAGGGCCGACGGCGTACTTCCCAGTACGTCGAGGCCCTCCTGATGAAAGTATATGATGCCTTATACTTTATAATCAGCAGAACGCAGAGAAGATATCAGAGACGAAGAGAGAGGGCCGACGGCGTACTACTGCTACGTCGAGGCCTCCTAATGAAAGTATATGATGTCTTATACTTTATAATCAGCAGAACGCAGAGAAGGTATCAGAGACGAAGAGAGAGGGCCGACGGCGTACTACTGCTACGTCGAGGCCCTCTCGATGAAGTATATGATGCCTTATATGCGTCCTGCCCTAGTTTGGATTAATTGTGCTGCTATACTCACCGCAATCTCCGCCGGCGTCTCACTGCCTATATCGATTCCGATGGGCGTGATAACACGTGCGAGCTGCTGCTCACTGTAGCCATCTGCCAGCAAAGCTGCTCGGGCCATGGCTGCTTTATTTTTACTGCCCATAATGCCGATATAACCCACAGGCGTAGTCAACAGATAGCGCTCCACATTGGCATCATGCACGTGACCGCGCGTCATAACTACCGCATAATCCTTTGCCGTCAGGCTGCAAACCTCCTGCAGCTTAGTAAAATCAACCTGCTGTACATGCTCCGCCTGCGGAAAGGCTGCTGAATCCGCAAACTCCGCCCTGTCATCCAGCACGATGCATTTAAAGCCAAGATGACTCAAAAGCGGCACCAGCTCACGCGCAACATGACCTGCGCCAAAAACATAAACCGAACCGTCATAATCATACTGCTCCGCATAATAAGCGCAGCCATCTATACTGATTACACCTCTGCGACCTGCAAGCTGCAGGTCTTTTTTTATTTGCGGCAGTGCGTTGCCTTCACCCAAAGGCAGTAAAAACCACCAGGGAGCATGCTGCTTCATTGCACTAAGAGCTTCCTCTGCCAAGTCACCCGTTTCTTCCCCCACAGGCAGGTAACAAAACTGCACCTGACAGCTTCCGCCGCAGGCCATGCCTGCTGCCGGAGAGAGGTCAAACGTTTTGACAAAGCTGCCGCCACCATTCTGCAGACGCTGCTGTGCCAGCTGCTGCGCCGCATATTCCATACCGCCGCCGCCGATGGTTCCGTAAAGCAAACCCTTTTCTCCGACCAGCATATAGGCACCGCTGGTGCGCGGAGTAGAGCCTTCACTCTCAATCAATGCAACAAGATAGCAAGGCTGCGAATCCAAAGCCTGCGCCTGTATTTTTTTCATTAAATCCTTCATTTTTCTTTCTCCTGTGCATAACGGCAGACTAATTCCAGAACGCTGCCGGCAATGCAGCGTGCCTTATCCGAAATCGTAAAGCAGTTGGCCAATTCTTCTTTACGTGGGTCGATATCGGCAATTTTAAAGCCTTCGGTAACAGCAAAGCCATCGCGAATCATGCCGCGAATCAGACCGGACAGTGTTGCCTTTACCGCCACCTGATTACTGCCGTCGGTAATAGTTGCAATAGTTTCGCCCTTTTCCACAATGCTGCCAATGTCATGAACAACGTGCAGAACACCTGCGCAGGGTGCGTGCAGCACACGCTCCTTGCTATAGCCTGCGATATTACCTGGCACACCGCTGTTAGGTGCAGCACTGCCGCTGCGGATAATGCGTCCCAGGTTATGACCGCGCTTCGTTTCTACAATTACGTCGGCATCTGCACCCACGCTGAAGCCGGGGCCTAAAGCAATAACAAGCGGTGCCATTGTACTGCTTGTACCAAGATTGCGCTTGGCAATAATCGCATCAATCACAATATCAGGCGCAAAAGCATGCACACTCTCCGCTGCTGCGTCAACCAGCACCGGTACTTCATCATGCTCCCAGACAGCATCTGCCTCCGCAAGAGAGTTTATCAGCCTTGCAGTCAGACCTTCTACCTGAGCGCTGCCTTGATACACCGCTTCGCACAGCGCTACCTGTCGACGAATTGCCGCAGGCTTAGCACATTCCAGCACTAAAACTTTGAAGCCCGCTCCCCACAAGCGATGGATAACGCCTGTTGCCAAGTCACCGCCACCGCGTACAATAATCTTCAGCATTTGCTATCTCCCCTTTCACGAAGCCATATTCTATGCTCGTCCATGCCTGCACCCACTAACAGCCGCAGCATTTCCTCCTGCTGCGCTGCTTTTAGCAGGTCACATTTATTCAATACAATATAATAAGCGCGTGCGCCGACATTTTTGCGTGCTCCCTGCTCCGAAAGCAGCAGCGAAGCAAGCATTTGCGCATCAATGATTTTTTCTGCGCTGCAGCCTAAAAGCTCTGCCGCTAGCTGCGGACGCTGGCAAGCCTGCTGCAGCGAATTGCCCAAAGCATCCATACCTGCAACAGCAAGGACCATGTCACAGTCAGGCAAAAGTACAGGCTCATACTCCGCAGGCACCTTGCAGGGATGATGTCTGGAACCGTCGGCTTCACACAAAATCACGTCTGCCTGCAGCTTCAGCTCTTCATATAAGAACTGCGGCGGCGCCGTCAGCTTACCGGTTGCAAGCTCCGGAGTGCCAATGACAGCGTAACGCTCCTGCTGCCACAGGCTGTGTACCGCTGCTGCGTCGGCAGCAAAGCTGCCATCCGCAGGATGCAGGATATGCGTACTTGTCAGCACCAGCACCCTGCATCCGCAGGCAGCCCACATAGCGGCCAGCTCATACATAACCGTTGTTTTGCCACCCCCGCCGACAAGGCAGATATTATGTTTTTTCCCGTCAGTTACAAAATCAAAGGGACAGACCGGCATCTGCTTCACCTCGCAAAAAATTACTTATATTATAACACACTCACCAAAAAAGGCTGTCGCTTGCCTGCGACAGCCTTCGATAACATTAGCCTTTATTTGCCTTGAGCAACAGCAGCGATAACTTCTTCAGTCAGATCCTTGCCACCGAATACAACAGCACTTGCATCAACTACATTAGCAATGCCATGAGCCTTTGCTACCTGGCCGATAGTTTTGCGGATTTTTTCACGGATAGGATTCATCAGGGAAGCTTCCTTCTTATCTACCTGAGCAGATAATTTTTCGCCCAGCTCGCGTCTGCCCTTGTCATCAAGGTTCGGAGCCTTTTCATTGAATTCATTTTCAGCCTTTTGGCGCTCCAGGTTAATAACACTCATAGTGGTCTGAATATCAGGATAGCTGCGGAAAACTCTTTCAACATTTACATATCCCAATTCTTCGGCAGCAAACGCGCTGGTTGTGCAGGCCAAAGCCATAATCATAGCCATAATTAAAGTCAATAAGCTCTTTTTCATTAAAACAGTAACCTCTCTTCTTAAGATTTTAATACTAATATTATCTTACACTATTTCCTATAGAAAAGCAAGCTGTTTATAATTGACCGCTCTGCCATGTCCGCTTACGCAACGGAGGCGCAGGATAAGCCTTGCGGCTTGTTTTGAGTCCCTGACGCACAAGGCATTCCGCCAGCGCCACCGGTGCCACCGCCGGGTCAACAACAGGAACTCCCAGACGTTCACCGAGAGGGTGCGCCAAGCCTAAAAATGATAAGCAGCCCAAAAGCAGTACCTGTACTCTGCCTGCCGCCAGCAACTCTCTGCCGGCTTCCGTAAGCAGGTCTAATACATGCTCACGCTCTGCCCACAAATCAACACCACGGGCCTCAATACCGTCGATTGCAGAAATACGCGCAGGATCAACACCGCACTGAGCGACAAAAAGCTGCTTTTCCGCATAACGCGCAGTATCTGCCAGCAAAAGCCCAGCCTGCCTGCCTACCAGTGGTGCCAGAAGGCAGCTCGCCTGACCGCCACCTACTACAGGTATGCTTACAATTTCACGGCAGGCATCCACTGCAGGATCACTGAAGCAGTAAAGCACGACTGCGTCATAGCCTTCGCTCTCCGCACGCACAGCCATTTTGATAATCTCAGGTGCGGCAAGCGCGGCATCCAGAGCAGAATCAATTTCGATATGATTTTCAACAAGGCACTCCATGTGCAGCTCCACATCAGGACCTACATGCGCACTGAGCAGATGACAGCGTGCTGCCATCTGCTCAGGAGTAACCCCAAAGTCAGGATTAATTATAAATATTTTCATTCGTATATCCTTATACCAAAACAGAATTAAGGAATTTCTTTGCGCGTTCCGTTTTCGGATGATTAAATACTTCATCCGGCGTACCGCTTTCAATCAGATAACCGCCGTCCATGAAATAAACTGTATCCGATACGTCCTTGGCAAAACCCATTTCGTGGGTAACCAGAACCATGGTAATACCGGTATTGGCAAGCTGCTTGATAACATCCAGTACCTCCTTGACCATTTCCGGATCAAGTGCGGAGGTAGGCTCGTCCAAAAGCAGCACCTTCGGCTCCATCGCCAAAGCACGCGCAATCGCTACACGTTGCTTCTGGCCGCCGCTCAGACGGCTGGGATATTCATTAGCTTTATCGGAAAGATTAACCTTTGCCAACAGCTTCATAGCCTTTTCCTTGGCCTCCTGCTTGGACAGACCGTTGACTACTCGGGGAGCGTAGGTCATATTTTCCAGAACAGTCATATTGGCAAAAAGATTAAAATGCTGGAACACCATGCAGGCATTCTTGCGGATATCTTCAATTTTAATTTTGGAATTTACGATGTCCTTACCTTCAAATAAAATTGCTCCGCCGGTAGGCTGCTCCAGCAGATTGATACAACGCAGCAGCGTAGATTTTCCTGAACCGGAAGAACCGATAATGGTCACAACCTCACCTTTTTTTATTGTCAGGGAAACATCCTTAAGGACCTCTAAATTGCCAAAGCTTTTAGACAGGTGTTGAATCTCAATCACTGACGCGCACCTTCTTTTCTAACAAACCGCCCAAAAAGTTCAGGGCCATAACCAAAACATAATAAACAGCAGCTGCTACGATAAAGGCTTCAAACGCACGGAAGGTTTTAGCCTGAATCAGATCCGCCCAACGCAGCGTATCGGCAACACCGATAACGGAAACAAGGCTGGAATCCTTCAGCAGCATAATGCTTTCGTTTACCAGTGAAGGCAAAGCATTCTTAATAGCCTGCGGCAGAATAATATCCAGCAGGAAGCGATGCTTAGGCACACCCAGGGACATTGCTCCCTCCCACTGACCTTTGTCGACAGCAAGAATACCGCCGCGCAGTGCCTCGGAAATATATGCGGCACTGTTCAGGCCGAAGGAAAGCACGCCTGCCTCCAAAGCAGAAATAGTATAGCTCGTCAGCTGCGGCGTCGCAAAGTAAATCAGCATCAGCTGTACCAAAAGCGGCGTACCGCGGAAGACAGAGATATAAACCTTCGCCAGGAAGGAAAGAACTCTGTTTTTGGACAATGTTATCAGCGCAAGAATAAAGCCTCCGAAAAAGCCCATAATTGTGGAGAAGAAAGTGAATTTAAGCGTAATCCAGACAGCGGTTGCCAAAAGCGGTATATATGGTTCCAGAACGGAAAAATCTAACATCTGCTCAATTCACCTCTTATAGCTTAGCAATATCCAGCTTTTCAATTGCAGCTTCGTATTCTTTCGTACCTTCTTCACCCAGATGAGCTACGAGAATTTTGTGCAGCTCGCCATTGGTGCGCATTTCCTTCAGGATTTCGTTGATTTTTTCAACATCCTTGGAATCCTTCGGCAGCGCAATAGCAAAGGTATCGTCTTTTACTACAGTTCCCTGCAGAACGTGCAGCTCCAGATCAGGATTTTGTTTTACGAAAACAGCAGCTTGGGAAGAATCAAACAGACCTGCAGCCAGACGACCGTTTTTAATATCCTGAACAACCAGCGGAGTAGTATCCATTTCAACAACTTCGATACCGCCGACAGCCTTCAGCTCTTTAGCATAGGTAGTACCCATAGAAGCACCGGCTTTTTTACCCTTCAGTTTATCCATAGCGTCATAGCCTGCACCCTTTTTGCAGAGAATAGCCTTCATCGGGAAATAATAAGGCTTGGAGAAGGATACAACCTTTTCACGCTCGGAAGTCGGAGAAATTGCGGAGATAATAACATCAGCACGGCCGCTTTGCAGAGTAGGTACCAGAGAAGCGAATTTCATATCGGTGAATTCGATTTTCTTGTTCATCTTCTTGGCGATGTAGTGAGCGATATCAATATCAACACCTTGGTAATCCTTGGTGCCTTCCTTTACGGATTCAAACGGCGGGAAGGTGGAGTTGATAGCAACAACCCATTTGTCACCCTTGCCTGCATCCGCTGCAGCATCTTTTTTCTCGCCACCGCAGCCTACCAGCATCATGGCAAGCATTGCTGTTGCCAGGAAAGCAAAAATACTTTTCATTGTAAACTTTTTCATTAGAAAAACCCCTCTCATTTTTTAATATCTGTTTACTCCGTACATTTAATGAGTAAACTTGCTCATATAATGAATTATTATACCATAGAATCAACGACACTGCCAACAGATTTTTTTCAATCAGTAATGAACCTCAATATCATAACCCTTCTGCTTTAAAACGTGTTTAGCGCAGGCTTCGTCAGTAGTAATCCAGGCACCATTTTCTTTTGCATAATGAATAAATGAACGCAATGCGCGAACATATCCCGGACGACCGACAAACTGCGGATGCATAACAAAGTTAATGATGCGGCCCTCGTCTGCCAGGCCGTCAAACTCATCCTGCCAAATCTGCACCATTTCGCGTCCGCTGCGCAGATAATAATGCTCCGGATGCTGCAGAGTATACATATCATAGGAGGTATCATCAACAATACCGTCCTTCGGCAGCTCAACGATAGGTATTTCCTTGCCGTCTATTTGCAGCAGGAAAGGCCCGTCATTGTTACGCCAGTTGGAGGAATAGATGCAACCGCGGTCCAGCCACAGCTGCTTATGAAAATCATGCAAGATACCGTCAGGCATACGCACACCTACGGGACGTTTGCCGGTAAGCTTGCGGAAGATAGCATCAACCTTATCCATCAGCGCATTTTCTTCTTCATAGGTATCCTTTACTTCATGCAGATAACCGTGATAGCCGATTTCATGTCCCTGCGCTGCAATGTATTGAATGATTTCCGGATGAATCTCCGCAGTATAGGCAGTAGTGAAAAAGGTTGCCTTAAGACCTTCCTCCTCCAGCATCTTCAGAATGCGCGGCAAGCCCTGCTTCGTGGCATAAAGACCACGGGACATGTGCACCAGATGACGTTCATTGATATCGTTGCGTGTAAGCCACAGAGTTTCCGCATCGATATCAAAGGAAAGCAGTAAAGCAATGCGTTTATTATCAGGCCAGTTCCAGTTCATCATGCTTCGCCTCCTTCCGCACGTTTAGCATAAAACTCCTTTACGTAACGCGCTACATCTTCGCAGCTTGCAAGCCATGCGCCGTTCGCCTTCATATAGGCAATAAAGCGTTCCAGCATGCGCACGCGGCTGCTGCGGCCGATAAGCTGCGGATGCAGCTTGAGCACAAAAATTTTGTCGCCCTCATTGGCAAGCTCATCAAAATTATCCTTCCAGATATCGTAAACATAGTCCACCGGATAACTGCAGGTGATAGTAGCTTCATCGGCATAGGAAAAATAGAACCAGGAGAAATCATCCAGCGTAGGCTCAGTAGGAAGCTCCACAAGCGGGTAGTCCTCATGCACATACGCCCAGTCGCAATCCTTAAGTGTAGAACCGTATAAATATCCACGTTCAGCCATCAGCTGCATTGCACAGTTAGGCAATAAATCCAGCGGACCGCGATAGCCGACAACCTTGCGGCCGCTTATTTTTTCCAGCAGCGCCTCACTCTTGGCCATATTCTCCCTTTCCTCATCAGCAGGCATATCTACAGAGGCTTCGTGCAGATAGCCGTGATAGGCAAGCTCATGTCCTGCATCCGCTATTTGCTGCACCTTATCTGCATAAAGCTCCGCAATGCGGCCGGGAACAAAAAAGGTAGTTTTGAGCTGTTGGCGTTCAAGCATATCCAGACAACGCTTTAAGCCCTCATCAGGACCATATTGACCTCTGCTTGTATCGGAAAAGCCGATTGTTCGCTTGCCGATTACAGATTTACGCAGCAGCTCCGCATCAAAATCAAAGGTAACCATCACGGCGATACGCTTGCCGTCAGGCCAAACCATACCGTCACCATTTTTTAAAGTAAACATTCTTGCCTCCTTGGTAATTATTCAAACTTATTCAGTGAAATGAATCCATATTCTTGATAACTATTTAATTATGTCACTATAAGCAGATAAATGTCAACTCATATAATTAAAAACGCAGGCCTTTCGACCTGCGTTCACTTCGTTTTGCTGATGTAAGGTATTGGTGGGCCCAGTAGGGTTCGAACCTACGACCAGCCGGTTATGAGCCGGCGGCTCTACCACTGAGCTATAGGCCCATGCAAGCTACCAAACAGTAATATTTTATAATAGTTACAGTTGTTTGTCAACTATTATTCCAAGAAGTCCTTCAGCTTTTTGCTGCGGCTGGGATGACGCAGCTTGCGCAATGCCTTAGCCTCAATCTGACGGATACGCTCACGGGTAACGCCAAAATTCTGGCCAACCTCTTCCAAAGTACGGCTACGGCCGTCCTCCAGACCAAAGCGTAGCTCCAATACCCGTTTTTCACGGATAGTAAGCGTTTCCAGAACCTCCTCCAGCTGCTCACGCAGCAAAGTGAAGGAAGCAGCGTCGGCAGGTGCCGGTGCATCGTGGTCCTCAATGAAATCGCCCAGATGCGAATCCTCTTCTTCGCCGATAGGAGTTTCCAGAGAAACAGGCTCCTGCGCAATTTTCATAATCTCGCGCACTCTGTCAACGGAGGTATCCATTTCCTTGGCAATTTCTTCCGGCAAAGGCTCGCGGCCAAGCTCCTGCAGAAGCTGGCGGGAAACACGGATGAGCTTGTTAATGGTTTCCACCATATGTACGGGAATACGGATAGTACGTGCCTGATCGGCAATCGCACGGGTAATCGCCTGACGAATCCACCATGTAGCATAGGTACTGAATTTAAAGCCCTTGTTATAATCGAATTTATCTACAGCCTTAATCAGGCCCAGGTTGCCCTCCTGAATCAAATCCAGGAACAGCATACCGCGACCGACATAACGCTTGGCAATACTTACTACCAGACGCAGGTTGGCTTCGGACAAGCATTGCTTAGCTTCGTCACCCTGATGAGCAACTGCTTTTAACAGCTTTTCGAAATCCTCATCCAGATTGCAGTAGGCTTCAACAACAGCGGAATCCTTTTCTCTGCCGTCACTCATACGCTCTCTGAGCTCATTGAGTATCGCCTTAATCTGGTACAGCTTATGATCATCTATATCGCTTGTTTCACGCGTTACTACGAACTGCTCACAGCCCGGAATCAGACATCTTTGTTCTGCCATCAGGCGCTGCAGATGCAGACGCTCATCTTTGGTAAATTCAAAAATCAGGTCCTCGTAATCATCAACAGTATAAGGCTGACCTACGCTCTGACGCTTTTTGATCATCTGCGCTACACGGAAAACAGAACGCATATTGGTAATCTGCCATTCCTCTTTCAGGCTCTCGCGCAGCTTTTCAATCAATGCGCTGCCGCTGTCCTCAGCAGTAAAAGCAGGCTCCTCCAGCTCAATCATTCTGCCGCGCTCAATACGCTCTGCCTGACGGCCCTTATCCATACGCTTAGCGAGCTTAACCTCATCCTCACCGATAAGCAGCGGTACTCTGCCGATTTCCTTAAGATACATGCGTACAGGATCGTCAATGCTGATGCCTTCTGGAACGCTCATATTTTCCAGCTCACTGCTGCTGGGCTCATCATTATCTTCGTCGTTTCCTACCAAAGGCAGTATATCTTCGTCGGAGGCGTTGTCATCATCAACAAGCTCCAAACCTTTACGTGTAATAACCTCATAGATATGCTCAACATCTTCGGGCGTAATATCTTCCAAAGTATTTGTGAGGTTCATTACATCGCCATAGGTGAGAACACCCTTATTAGCCTTACCCTTACGGATAAGCTCATCAATTTGCTCCTGCGTTATTTTAGTAGCTGCAGCCATGGTGTCCCCTCCTTCCTTATTTATTTTGGTTTCCATAGAGTTTTTTGATTTCATTCTTTATCCTTTGACTTTCCATTAATTCACTGAGAAAACGCTCATCTGCCGATCTTTCGTATTCATCCGCCAGCAGACGATGCTTTTCATATTCTTTTTCCAGACGAAGCCGCCGCATCTGCCTGAGGCAGTCCTGCATAAGCTTATCCATATCTCCCTCCGGAAGCTGATGTGCCAAAATACGCGCCAACGCTGTCTGCGCCGCATCGTCCAGGACATTATTCAGCTTATCCGTTGTATAAGCGGTGCCAAGCTCGCACAACCTGTCAAACAGCTGTGCCAGCACAGCATCTTCAAAGCCTGTTTTCTTTACCTCCGCACGGCATTCGTCACACAGCTGCGGCTGCTCCAAAAGCAATCTCAGAAGCAGTTCCTCCGCCTGCTGACCGATACCGGCGCTTTTTTCCTCCGGAATTACCGTCGGCTGCCCAGTCTGCTGTCTGCCGCCTCTGCGTGCTGCCTTGCGGTATTCTTCCGCAATCAGGCCTTCATCAATAGTCAGCCGCTGTGCCAGCCTTCGGATATGCTCCGACGCTTCAATTTCATTTTGACATTCTAATAGGAATGGTAGTATATTCGACACAGCCTCTACTTTTCCTGCTAAATTGGCAATATTATTTTGCAGGATAGTTTCATCTATTTGAAAATCAATACCATTCTGCGCCGCCGCCAGCACCTGTGCAAAAGCAGCGCTGCCATGCTGACGTACATATTCATCGGGATCCTTGCCGTCAGGTACACCTGCTATGCGCACCTTCAAGCCTGCTTCCCGGGCAATGCTTACTGCCCGCACCGAAGCCTTGCGGCCTGCACTGTCGCTGTCATAGCAGAAGATTACTTCATCCGCCAGACGCTGCAGCAGCTTAGCCTGCTCCTGGGAAAAGGCCGTTCCCATAGATGCTACAACATTATCAAAGCCTGCCGCATGCAGGCTGATAGCATCCATATAACCCTCGACAACTACAGCCCGACCGCTTTTGCGGATAGCCTTCAAGGCTATATCCAGACCAAAAAGCAGCCTTCGCTTATTAAACCACTGCGTTTCCGCTGTATTCAGATATTTAGGCGTGCTGTTGTCCAGCACTCTGCCGCCAAAGCCGACTATACGTCCGCGGGCATCGCGGATAGGAATAATCACGCGGTTGCGGAACTTGTCATAATAGCTGTCGCGCCCACGGGCCGCCAGTCCGGCAGCCTCCAGCACCTGCGGCTGACAGCCGCGCTTAGCAAGAGAGCTGACAAGCGCGGTAAAATTATTCAGCGCATAGCCTATGCCAAAGCCGGCAATAATTTCTTTGCCGATTCCGCGCCCTGCAAGATAAGCCAGGGCAGGTTCACCGTAAGCAGTTTTTGTAAGACAAGCCTGAAAAAATTTTGACGCCAGTTCATTAGCACTATAAATGCTGTCCCTTTGTTTCTCGCGCGCAATTTCAGCGGCCGTCTTCTGCTTTTCCGGTATCGGAATACCGTATCTGCCAGCCAGCAGCTTTAATGCATCCATAAAGCTGCAGTTTTCGATTTTCATAATAAACTTAAAAATATCTCCGCCCTCATGGCAGCCAAAGCAATAAAACATGCTCTTGCCGGGGTTCACCGAAAAGGACGGTGTTTTTTCTCCGTGAAACGGGCAACAGCCCCAGTAGTTCTGACCTTTCTTTTTCAACGGCACGTAACCGGAGATTATTTCTACCATATCAGCTGTGCTGCGCACCTGCTCTTTAAAGTTTTCAAAATCTCCGTTCATTACCCTCTCCGCCTCCAACTACTATATCACACATAATTTATATTCAATGTATAAAGGAAAAATCCTCTTTTTTTCTAAAAAAATCTTTTTTAACGCTTGCGCCGATTCTCTAAAAATACTATAATAAAGAGTACACTTAAAATTTCTCCTGTTTTTCATGCTACAAGAGGTGATTTATTCATGAAGAAATTACTTTTAATATTAACTATGCTTGTTATGATGCTGCCTTCTATGTGCTTTGCCGATCCGGTAATCAAGAGTGACAGCCGTACCTTTAACCCGCTCACCGGTGTATATGACCTGCAGGGAAATGTTTTTGTACAATTCCCCGCACATGACACTACCTTAACCATTACCGGCGATGCCACTAAGGTATATTTTTATGCTATGGAGGTTCACGGCCAAGGCAATATTCGTCTGAGCTTCGGCGATATGAGCTTTGCCTGCGATAAGGTAGATGTATATCATTCCGACAGAACTGCCTATGTAAACGGCAATCTTGTTTTCAATGATAACAGCAATAAAATTACCGCAGACAGCGGCAGCTACTGCTGGAAGACTAAAATTGCAGCCTTCCATGGTAATGTTATGGTCAACGGTCAACCGCATGACGGTGATATCGCTTATAACGTTATGGAAAAGAGAATAACAGCTCAGTAAATTCTGTACAGACAAAAAATCAGCCCATGTTTTACGCTAAGTAAGGCATGGGTTTTTCTGTTGAAAAAACAGGCTGCCGAAACATCCGACAGCCTGCATAAGCTTTAAAAATATTCGTTATTATAGGTGCGGCATTTAGGAAAGAGCTTGTCGAGCAGCTGCAGCTTTCGCACGTCGCTGCATTTAATATGCCCTGCTTCCCAAAGCTCCGTAGCGCTGAACGCACCGAAGTAAAGCTGGGTAAAGGCGCCCATATCCATGGTAACCTCCTCCTGCTCCAGCGTACTGACTGCCTCCAGCTTGCCCGGTGACGTGCGCAGATGCAGCAGATGATTATTGCGCTCAATCATCTTATCCGTAAGCAGCACGACAACGCTGCCGCTGCTCATGCTTTCTGCTACCGGCAGCTTAGCGAGAGCCGCGCGCGCATCGAGACAGCGCGCCATCATAAACGGCTGCAGCCTGCCTGTAAGCGCCTGGTCCGCAAAGCTAAGATATGTTTTATCCCAAGGCTCCGCCAACCAGCAAAACTCCTGCGCTTCGCTTCTGTGTCCTGCGGCATATTGCAGCAGACGGTTCTTCGCCGCAGCATCCTGCGTAAGCAGCTCCTGCACGTTGAACGTGCCGTCAGTCAGTGAGTAAAGCATATAGCCAACTGCTTTCCCCGCGCGATAGACAACAGCGCACAACACGTTTTCCTGCGTAACTACAGACAACAGCTTGCGCCATTGAAAAGCAGTGCGCTGCGGTACGCCGTTCCACGCTGCGGTAACACTTGCGTAAACGTCGGCCAAAGGATTACAAGGCTGAGCTTTTTCCTCAGTCACAGATTGCAGCAAGGAAACTAAATCCAGACGTTCTACCGACAGGTCATCACCTATTGCAGCAGGCTGAAGCTTTGCCAAAGGCATTTTATATTCATGACGATAATAGCAATAAGCAAATTCATACGGCAGATAAATACCGGCACTTATAGGCATCAGCGTCACAAAGGGAAAGCCCTGTGAACGCAGCACCTCAAAGGCAGTTTCCAAAAGCGGACGCAAAAGATGCTGCCCGCGTGCTTCCGGAGCGGTGGCAATGCCCACGAGATACGGCACCAGCATCTCCTGCCCGCACAAATGCAGCATATAGGGATTTACATGCAGCATAATGCGCAGCTTTTCTTCCTCGCCGACTTTATCAAAGCCACCGATAACCATATTGTCCTTGCCGCAGTACTGCTCAAAATAGTACCGAAAGAAAGGCTCCGTCTTTTTTTCAAAGCAGTAATCCCAAAGCTCCTCTGCCTGGTACATGCGCTCCTTGCTCAAGACACGGTAAATCATAAGCTACCTCACCCAATAATTACATTATATTTTTTCACCATAAATTCCGGATGCAGCGCCATTTTTGCCTCACGCAGACCGGGATGTCCCATATCCTCCTCACGGTTGAGATATTTTACATCCGTCCAGGCATGAGCGGCGAACTCCTTGGTAATAGCAGTATACAAGCCGCGTACATCATGACGCGCCTTTTCTACATGCAGCACCGCTGTATCGTCGTTAATCTTTTTGCCAAAGCTGAAGGCCTGAATTTTACCGTCGAAACGGATTGCACCACCGCGCAGTTCCAGCTGTTCAAAGCTCAGAAAGGCCTCCTGGATAGCATATTTTTCGCACAGCAGCGAAGGATCCTCCGCCATATGCTCATCGCACCAGCGCTCGCCGAAGTTCAGGCATTCCATCATATTATCCATAGTAATCGGCTCATAAACGAAATCCGGATGCGCCTTGACAAAAGCATTGTAGTGATTCTTCTGCCCGTGCAGCTTGCGGCCGGAAAGCGTTGCCAGCTTTTCCTGCAGATATACATAATCCCAGTTATCACGGTCTTCTTCATATGTCAGACCCGGCATCACGCGCTCAAAGCGCTCCTTGGTAAAATCATAGATACCATGCATTTCAAAAGGCTTGCCCTGATGCTCCTCCTTCAGCTCCTGCATCAGACGCGGCAAATCCTCATCGCGTCCGCCAAAGGGCTGAATATAAAAATCAACGTTGTTGCGTTTAACCTTCAGCAACAGAAAATCATGCGCTACGCACCAATAAATATGGTAGCAGTCACGCCAGACAAAAAGATTAGAAAAGGCACATTCGCTGCCATTTTGATGTGATTTTGATATATAGCTTTCAAACAAAGGCTTTTGTGCCAATGTTACAGGTTTAAATTCTAAAATACTGATAACCCCCTAAAAAACTCATTACTGCTTGTATATTATAGCATATGAAATATAGCTTGCGGCATTGTAATTGCATTTTTAACATTAACTTCACAAAATAGATAACTACTATCCATTGCCTATATTATAATATGCTGTTTCAGCTTTTCTGTAAAGTATGCACAAAAAAGTGCTTCAGTTACCAAAAGGTTACTGAGCTGTCTTAAGCGTAAGCAGAAAATAACCGCACAGCTTTTACACCGGCGGTTATCTTAGCTATCGAATACTTCGACACGCATAAACTCGTTATATTATTCCAAAGTCCTGCTTAATTAAACTGACACAGGCGCTTTTTGACCTGCTTGGCCAGCAAAATACCGGCAACAGCCGTCAGCAGCTGCGGTACGCTCATCGCAAACATCACAGTCTTGCGCAGCGCAGGATTCGGCAGCGCCAAAAAGCTGACTACCACCCAGGCTGCCAGCAGCATAACGATTGCCTTTGCCAACGGCGGCATTAATAAAGACAGCTTGCGTCTGCCCTTAAACTGACGCACAAGCAGCACAAAGATAAAATTGCCCAGCCAGATTACAGGAATCAGAAACGGCAGCAGCACCTGCCCCTGCACGTAAGCAGTCAGCGGCAGCAAAAACGCCAGCAACAGTGCTGTCTTCAGGCCGCCCAGCTGCAACGTGAGCACCAGCATCATATGCACCAAAGTACCGATGATAAACGTAGAAAGCAGTTGCGGCATCGGCAGCACCAGACGCAGCGATTGCAGCGCCAACGCCAAAGCCACCAATAACGCGCCCCGCACCAGCTTGCTGTTATTCATGCTTAGCAGGGCATTCTTTAGCTACAAATGCCATATATGCATCCTGCAGCTTTTGTGTCAGCTCGCCAACCTTACCGTCAGCAACGAAGCTGCGGTCGATTTTGGTAACAGGCATAAATTCGCAGCGCGGTCCGCAGAGGAAGGCTTCGTCTGCTTTGAGTGCGAAATCCTTATCAAAGGCTCTTTCGATAATCTGCAGGTCCAGGTCTTTGGACAGGCGTTCCATCAGCAGACGGCGGGTAATGTTTTTATGGATAAAGTTGTTTTCGGGATGAGTCCACAGAATACCGTCTTTATAAATGAAGAAGCTGGCTTCCGTGCTTTCGGTAATTTTACCGTCACGAACAAACAGGGAATCAAAAGCGTTGCCGATAACAGCCTTCTGTTTAGCCATTACCTCCGGCAGACGGTTCAGAGTATTGATATCGCAGCGCGCCCAACGCACATCCTCAACAGTAATAACGTTTACGCCCTTAGCGCGTTTTTGCGCCAGCGCCTCGCGGTCAACCGGTACAGCATACATAGTCAGATGCGGAATGCTCTGCTCCGGATAGGACAGGGCATAAGCACCGCTGCCACGAGTTACCTGCGTATAGATTTCGCAGTCCTGCAGACCGGTTGCGGCCAGCAGGCTTTCATGGAACTCTACCAGCTCTTCAATCATGTAAACGCCGGGGATTTTTACCGCGATTACAGAATCAAATAAATTGTTCATATGCGGCAGCAAAGCGAAGCAGCGGCCATTATAAACCGGTACAATTTCAAAAACACCATCGCCGAAATTATGGCCACGGTCGTTGACGTCAATAAACGCTTCAGCTTCCGGCATAATCTCGCCATCTACCAAAACTAATTTTTCTTGTTGATTTTCGTTCATCTTTATTCCTCCAAATGCGATTGTCACAATAAATTAACATAATAAAGCATTATTTATGCAATAAGTTCAGTCAAAAATATTGTATAATATATATTGAGATTATTTGTTTTGCAGTCTGCAGGGCTTGTAAAAAGCTTATGACTACATTTCAATTATTATACACCATTTAAAGCCATTTTGGCAAAAAATATCGCAAAGGAGATTCCCATGACTCATCTGCCTACTATTATTAATGATTTAGCAATGATTTTGCTTGTAGCCGGCGTCACGACTATTCTTTTCAAGAAAATTAATCAGCCGTTGGTGCTTGGCTACATTGTTGCCGGCTTCATCACCGGTCCGCACTTCAACTTCTTCCCGACGATTACCGATAAGGCCAACGTCCACGCCTGGTCGGAAATCGGCGTTATCTTCCTGCTGTTCGCGCTGGGACTGGAGTTCAGCTTTTACAAGCTGAAAAGCGTAGGCAGTACAGCCTTCATCGCCACTGCGGTAGAAATAGACGGCATGCTGGCCATGGGCTACTTCGCCGGTACGCTGCTGGGCTGGAACCATATGGACAGCCTTTTTCTGGGCGGTATGCTTTCTATGTCCTCCACCACGATTATTATCAAAGCCTTCGACGATTTAAAGCTCAGGGCGCAGCGCTTTACGGAAATAGTTTTCGGCGTGCTGATTATTGAAGATATTGCCGGTATCGTGATGATGGTGCTGTTGGCAACCATGGCCGTAGCCAGCGCCGACGTTTCCACGATGGAGCTGCTGCTCAGCATCGGACGCTTAATTTTCTTCCTCGTTTTATGGTTTGTTCTGGGTATGTACCTTGTCCCCAGCTTCTTTAAATGGGCTAAACAGCTGATGAACGAAGAAACTCTGGTAGTTGTTTCCATCGGCCTGTGCCTCGGTATGGTTGTGTTGGCAACTCAGCTCGGCTTCTCCTCCGCTTTGGGTGCCTTCATCATGGGCTCTTTGATTGCCGAAGCTCCTAACGCCGAAAAAATAGAGCACCTCGTTGCTCCTATCAAGGATTTGTTCGGCGCTGTCTTTTTCGTATCCGTCGGCATGATGGTAGATCCCGCTATCCTGCTGGAGCAGGCACTGCCTATTTTCGTGCTGGTAGTAGCAACAATTATCGGCAAGCTGATTTTCTCTACCGGCGGCGTACTGGCCTCCGGTCAGAGCCTGAACACCTCTGTACACTGCGGCTTCAGCCTGGCACAGATCGGTGAATTCTCCTTTATTATCGCTTCCCTCGGCATGAGCCTTGGCGTAATCAGCAGCTTTTTATATCCGATTATCGTAGCGGTATCCGTAATTACCACCTTTACTACACCCTTCTGCATCATGGCAGCCGAACCCTTTTATCAGCTGGTGCTGAAGCTGCTGCCGCCGCAGGCTAAAAGCTGGCTTGACCGCTATACCGGTACCACAACTGATGACGACAAGGATCAGGACTGGAAAAACCTGCTTACCGGCTACACTATGCGTATGCTGATTTTCATTACGCTTTTGGCAGCCATCGCCCTGGGTGCGGAATATTACCTGCTACCTTATCTGGGCAACACGCTGAAGCTGCCGTACAGCAGACTGCTGACTGCTGCAGCCACCTTTATCATCATGTCGCCGATTTTGCGTGCTGTGCTCGTCAACCGCGCCGGTAATGGTGATTTGTTCTCCAAGCTCTGGTTTAAAAAGCGTGCTAACCATCTGCCGCTGATGTTCCTGGTATTCGGCAAGCTGCTTGTAGCATCTGCTTCGCTGTACTTCATCTTCCACACTCTGCTGAAGCTGCATGGCTTCCTGGCCTGCGTATCCATATTGCTGGCAGCGTACTTCATCTCCTCCTCCGATTGGCTGATGAGCGAGTACCTGCGTATCGAATCACGCTTTTTGGTAAACCTCAACGAAAAGCACATGCGCAAGCATCGTGAAAGCTCTCCTGATGACAGCCGCACCTGGTTCGACGAGGATTTGCAGCTTGTCTATTACGATTTGCAAAATGACTCCTCTATCATCGGCAAAACTCTGCGCAGTCTTGGCTTCCGTGAAAGCTATGGCTGCAACGTACTGCAGCTTTTGGGCAGCAACCGTACTGTTGATATGCCCGGCGGTGAGCAGATAGTGGAAAAGGGCGACAAGCTGCTGCTCATCGGCACCGCCAGCCAGCTGCAGGTTTTTGCTGCTGCAGTAAGGCAGCGCAGCTTAGGCCTTGAGCGCTGCGACCTGCCGCAAAGCCTGCGTGAATTCATGCTGGATAACCACCAAAACAAACCGGAGCAGCAATTTCTCTCCCTGGCGATTACCATCGACAAGCATTCTCCTATTTTGGGAACCTCACTGAAGGCTGCGGATTTGCGCAACAAATGGAGCTGCCTCGTTGTCGGTCTGGAGCGTGGCGCCTTTACGATTACCAACCCCCACGTTTCACTTGTTTTCGAAGAAAACGACCTGCTCTGGGTATTGGGCAAGCAAAAGATGATGAACACGTTAATCAGAGAAGAAATTTTGTAATATTGTTTCACAGTTTATCTGTATATATTAAGCCGCTGTTTTTCGCAGCGGCTTTTTTTCATGCGATTATCCCGCGCAGCTGCAAGGCCTTCACTGCATCCTCCATCGTCTGCATGCCGTAGCGCGCACCGGTCTGCAAATAAGACTGCAGCTGGTGCGTACGCCCCTCGCGAATCAAATTGCGCATGGCAGGCGTCGCGACAAGCACCTCAAAGGCTGCCACTCGTCCAAATGCATCGCAACGCGGCAAAAGCCTTTGGCAGCAAATCCCCAGCAGGCAGTCGGCCAGCTGCGTACACACATTCTGTCTGTCCGGCAGCACATCCAGAATACGGTTTACCGTACCTGCAGCATCCTGCGTGTGCAGCGTTGCCAAAACCAGATGACCTGTTTCCGCCGCCGTCAGCGCTATACCTATTGTTTCCGCATCTCTGAGCTCGCCAACTAAAATAACATCCGGGTCCTGCCTGAGTGCGCTGCGCAGACCGCTGGCAAAGCTCCTTGTGTCGCGCCCCACCTCCCGCTGGTTAATCAGTGCCAGGCCCGCAGGATAAACATATTCTATCGGGTCCTCCAGCGTCAGCACGTGTACAGCGCGCGTTTGATTTATCTGCTGTACCAACGCGGCAAGCGTGGTGCTTTTGCCGCTGCCTGTGGCACCTGTAACGAGCAGTAGACCACTGCTGCTGCCCGCAAGCTGACTGATAATTTGCGGCAGGCCAAGACTGTTGCAGTCAGGAATATCCTTCGGGAGCAGACGAATCGCCGCCGCATAACCGTTGCCAAGACGGTAAATATTCAGCCGGCAGCGCTCCTGCAAGGCATCGCTAAAGGCAGCATCCACCTCGCCTGTCTGCAGCAGCTGCCGCTTTTCCTGTTCCGGCAGCAAGGAAAGCAACGCCTGCTCCAGCTTTTCCCGGGAAATAATTTCGTTTTGCAAAGGCTGCAGGCTGCCATCTACGCGCACCATCGGCATTCCCTCAGGTGTAAGATGGAGGTCACTGGCTCCCATACTTTTTGCCTGCAGCAGCAGCTTATCAAGCATTATCAGCCTCCCCGGTGATACCGACGCGCCACAATTCTTCAACCGTAGTTGCCCCCTGCAGCACCTTATCAACTGCATCAGCATACAGACTGCACCAGCCCTGCTTACGTGCCTCCCGCAAAAGCTCTGCTTCATCGGCGCCGTTTACCAAGAGCTGCTGCATACGTTTATCAAACACAATCAGCTCATGCAATGCCAGACGCCCTCTGTAGCCTGTGCCGTGACAATGCTCACAGCCGTGAGCCTGCACCACTTGCAGCCTTTCATCCGCTCTGCGCCCCAGATACTGCAGCTCCGCTGCCGTGGCCAAGCGCCGTTCGCCGCAATGGCGGCACGGACGGCGCAACAAACGCTGTGCCAGCACACTGCGCAACCCGGCAGCCAGCAGATAATCAGCAATTCCCATATCAAGCAGACGGTACACAGCGCCGATGGCATCATTTGTGTGCAATGTGCTCAAAACCAAATGACCTGTCAGCGCTGCATGTACCGCCATCGCCGCCGTTTCTTCATCTCTGATTTCACCCAGCATGATAACATCTGGATCCTGACGCACAACAGAACGCAGTCCTGCGGCAAAGGTAAGTCCGCTCCTGCGGTTGACCGCCACCTGATTAATCCCCGCCAGCTTATATTCCACCGGGTCCTCCAGCGTTATAATATTGCCGGCCGCAGCATCCAGCTCCTGCAACGTGGCATATAGCGTCGTTGTTTTACCGCTGCCAGTAGGTCCTGTCAAAAGCACCAAGCCGTTTGGCTGATGAAAAAGCTGACGGTAACGCTGCAAATTACTTTCGCTGAACTGTAGCTGCTCCAGCTGCAGCAGATTATCCTGACGCTGCAGAAAGCGTATAGCCAGCTTTTCACCGTTCACCGTAGGCAGGCTGGCTAGGCGCAAATCCACCTCGCTGCCTTCATGTTCCAGCAAAAGACGCCCATCCTGCGGCACTCTTTTTTCGGCAATATCCATACCGCTCCACACCTTCAGCTGCGTCAGCAGCGTGCTTTGCTGAGAATGCGGCAGCATACACAGCTGTTGCAGCAGGCCGTCAACCCGGATGCGCACACGCACTCCCTGTCCGTCAGGCTCGATATGCATGTCACTGGCACCCTGAGCCAATGCCAGATGCAGCAAATTCTCTGCCAGCTTATTATTACGCAAAACTTCCATTGCACCACCTCATTTTTTCTGTGTTGCATTCATTGTAGCATAAAAAAAGCGAAACGCAATACGATAATTTAAAATTTTCTCTATTTTCTAAATTTTCACTTGAAATTATTCTCTGCTTGCGCTAAAATGAAAAATGAAATTTACCATGCAATGCTTGTTGTCGTCATCTTAACGGATAACACTGAAAGGAGCAATTATGCTAAAACGATTTTTCCTGTTAATACTCAGCAGTCTGCTGCTTGCCTTAGCTCTGCCCTGCAACGCTCAAAATAAGCTCAACAACCCCTTTTTGCCTTCCCCCGCCAACGTCGGCCAAACTGTTGCATTAAACATTCCCACACTGCCGCAGCCCGTCAGCGAACGCCTGGCCTGCTATCCCTTAAGCTACGCCAGAGCCAAGGATGTGCAGGAAGCGTTGGCTCCGCACTTCGGCTCCAAGCTGGGGCTTGATACTATCACCAACAGCCTCATCCTTTTGGGAGATGAGCAAAGCCATGCACGCTTAAGGCAGCTGCTACCCAAGCTGGATATAGCAACAAGACAGGTAACGCTGGAAGCCAAAATCATTGCCGTCAGCCGCGAGGACAGTAAAAACCTGGGCGTACGCTGGGATTGGGACACTATTCCCCAACGCAAGCAGGAAACGAACGACAGTAACAGTGACAGCAGCAATTATGACGGCAGCTTTAAATTCTGGCGTGGGTTTGCCTTCCGTTTCAACGCTACGCTTAATGCCCTCATAAGCAACGGTAAAGCGCGCATTTTGGCAACGCCGCGCATCATCACCATACCCGGCAAGGAGGCCAGCATTTTCATCGGTGACCACATCCCCGTGCAGACAGAAAAGCACGACAGCAGCGGCAGCTACACGGCAACAGAATATCTGGACGCCGGCATCAAGCTGCAATACGCGCCTATCATCAGTGAGGACGGCAAAATGGTTACTGCCAGTGTCCACACGGAGGTGAGCACGCCTGTACTTATCAGCGAGCTGAAAAATTACCGCATCACCAGTCGTACTGCCGACACCAACGTGCGCATGTACAGCGGTGAAACGCTGGTGATTGGCGGATTGATAAGCGAGGAACAGCAGCGTACTATGCAGAAGGTGCCCTTTTTGAGCAAGATTCCCCTTTTGGGCGAGCTGTTTAAAAACCGTTCGCGTTCACACAGCAAGACAGAGGTTTTGCTGCTTTTAACGCCGCACATTACGGAAGCAGGCGCTTCACCGGCGATTTATAATGAGAGGCTAGGGAAGGGGGAAGGGAAGTAGCAGACAAATACGTAGGATGCTTACAACCTGTTTTCGCTGTAATCTGTATTTTGTCAACCACCATTCCTCAAAAAGAGCGAGTAAACTCCTTGTCGTTCTCACATGGAGTTTAGCCTGTAGACAGTAACTCCAGATGCTAGCGGAAAAGAGTATATCCGTAACCAGAAATTCCACAAAAAATAAGTGATTGAGGCAATTTGTTTACCCGCTAATGTTGATCAAGAGCAAAAAAAGACCGCCGCCGGCGGTCTTTTTTTCATGTAGGCACGTTTTAACGGTTGATTGTTTGACGCTTACGAAAGGACTTAATTATACAAATCAGCCAGCGTCACAAGCGTCACTTCGCCACGCTGCGCTGCTTGCAACAAACCCTCAGTAAAACCGCCTTTAGAAAAAATATAAAAATAATACTTTGTTCCCTTGCCAAAAACTCTTGCGTAATCGCGTAAAAGCTCCAGCTCATCTAAACCGATTTTCTCATTACGATATTTACAAGAACCGATAATATAAGCATCCGATGTAATTCCTGTTGCGACAATATCAATCTGCACCTGCTTCTTCTTTTGCGCATCCGTCCCCCACCATTGCCCGATATCAACAAGCTCAATAGGCAAGCTCTTCGCATAATACAGCAAGTAATCCTGACACATTTTTTCAAAAACAAGGCCCATGTAATCTGAAAAATAGCGTTTTACCGTTTGTGAATAAATCCTTGCAATCCTGCCAGAATCAATGGCATTCGCATTATTCGGTACAAACTTATACCAGAAACGGAAAAAATTATCTGCTAAAAGATAAATCGTCTTGCGCCCAGCTTTTTCTGTGAGCGGCGTTTCCTTTTTGACTATTCCTAATTCCATCAATGTTTTTAAGTACTTTAAAACAGTTGTGCTTGTCTCCTGCACTTTACCGCAGATATCAGCAGCCCGCGATGAACCTTCAGCAATAGCTTTAATAATAGCATTATAAATTGCAGGCTCACGTAACTCCTGCTTAAGCAAGTTAGCTGGTTCTTCATACAAATAGCCCGAACGATCAAATAAATTGGTCAGCAATGCTTCATCAATATCTTTCTTTACGCCCAGCTTGTTAATATAATGCGGTACACCACCGGTAATGCCATAAATCAAAGCATTGTCTTCATACGTCAGCTCAGGATGGAATACGGCTGTCTCTTTATAATTCAGCGGCTCAATTTTAAACTGGCCTGTTCTTCTGCCATATAGCGGACTTTCCTGACCCAGTACCTGATTTTCCATGAAGCTCATAGATGAACCACACAAAATCAAATAAAGTTTTCCCTTGCTCCATTGGTGATCAATTAAATGCTGAAGCATTGCTGAGATAGCAGGCTTAGCTTTTGCTAAATAAGGATATTCGTCAATAACAAACACAAGCCTCTGCTCACGCGCCAACTCCGTTATCTCTGCTAAAGCATCATCATAACTTTTAAACTCCGGCGCAACCACAGCGTCAGGCTTTTCGTAACTCATAATTGCTTTTGATAAAGCCTTTAAATTTTCTTTCCCCGTTGTATTGAGCGCAGAAAAAAATATCGTTGGCTTGTCTGCACAAAACTTGTTAATCAAGGCTGTTTTGCCTACACGACGACGGCCATAAATAATCAGGCACTCAAATTCTTCATTTTCATAACGTGCATTGAGCTTGCGCAATTCCTTTTCACGGCAATAAAATTTTTCCATCTGCTTCACCACCATTCAAAATTATATAACTCACGATTATGTTACTCATAAGTATGTCACTTACGAGTATTATAATTTAGAATAGAGAAATTTGCAAGGGGTGGACTTTTAAATTTAAAACTTGCGCACGTGATAAAGGTTAATTTTTTCTGCACACTTTCGTATTAAAGCACTTAATACAACTTCAAACTTCTTTATAGCTAAAAAAGAAAACCAGTGGAAGTTTACCGTCAGGGTAAATATCCGCTGGTTTTTTAGTGCAAAAAATCAAAAAAACTTAAACTCTAGCGATTCTTTAATTTGTCGAAGTTGGTTTTATCCCAGCCTCTTTTTTTCATACATGGTTGATTTGACGCTTACAGACTTTCAAGCGAGCGTCTGCCTTTTTTACATATTACGATATACGCCAAAGATGAGCAATGCAGCAGTAAAATGAAATCTACATGAAGCATAGGTTAATGGGAAGTAAAAAATTATTGTCTCTCTCAGCAAGCTAACGAATAGCTTACATTCCTGCCTTCGCCATATTTTTTTAACAGCCCCAGCTGCAGCATCTTTTTGAGCACAAGAACTGCTGTAGATGTCGATACATGCAAAGCCTTCTCTATCATACTCCTCGTAACCAGAGAATTTTTGCGCGCTAATTCAAGTACAATTTGATAACGCTCTTCTTTCTTGGACGCAGTCTTACTTTCATCTGCCAAAGAATAATTCTTAACCCGTTTAGCAGCAAAATTAATATTAGGAAGTACAAGCTTAAAGGCATTATCTGTTGCCAAAAGCTGTGGCTTCACTGCACAATCCGCATAGCACTCATCGATCTTTAAAAGCCCCGTTCCATAGGCTTCAATTAAATGCAAACGATAAAAAACATTCGCCAGATTTTTATTTCTCAGCATAGATACACCAAGCTTAATATCTGCCAAAGACAAGCCCTTGACCAACCCGCCTATCGTCACAAATTCTATCCTGTCATCAAAAATACTAATCAGCGTCGGTCCACCAATGCCATATTCCCGATGGATTACAGCATTCAATAAAGCCTCACGCACAGCCTCAGGTGGATAGTCCCGTGTGTCTACTCGTTCCAAGCCAGGAAATTCTGAACGTGTATAATTAAATTGATTAATATAAGCATAAGCATCTTCAAGCTGCTTGAACAACGAACCACTCAATTCTTTACGGTCGTGAAAAACAGTCTTTTTGCTACCCTCAAAAACTGCCAGCTTAATAATAGAAATGCATTGGTCAGAAAGCAGCATACCAAGATTGGAATAGGTTCCATCGGCACTAATTAGCTGCAAGGTGCGCTTCTGCGCATCGCCAAACTGCAAGTGTTTTTTAGCAAAGTATGCCTCTGCTTCTTTAAACGTCAGATCTTGGTTTAAAGAACGTGCTTCTTCATAAACGTCGCCACTCGATTCCTTAATCATTTGAAGAATGGCAGTCTCTGATGCAGGAACAGATGATGCCCCCTGTCTTACATACACTCCCGCTGGCCTAATTCCCTTATTAGCAAAATAATATGGTCTGGCAACTCCTCGCTGAATTATGAGCACAACAACATGCTTATTCTCCATAAGCTCAGTACTGCAATCAACTGCTACTGTAATATCAGGTCGAATAGTATCACGAATCATGTTCATTACCTGCAGCATCACAGCATCTGGATTTTCTACTCCTTCCACGCTGCCATCATCATTAATGCCAATATATAATGTTCCTCCCTCAGTATTAGCAAACGCCAACACTGCGTATTTAATATCATCAGTATATTGACGCTTGAATTCTATATTCTTACCCTCTAACATAAGCTACCTCCTTGCCAATTACTTTTCTAATTATAATTATAAGAAGTTGTTAGATAAATAGCAAGAAAAATCGCTATGTCTGCTAAAAAGCATAGCGATTAAAAGCAATACACCTCTACCCTTGAAATATCTGCACCCAATAATGCTTATAGCCTCCTACGCCATCTGGTGCATAATAACAGCCAACGCCAAGATACTTAAAATCTCGGTTTAAAATATTACGCCTGTGTCCAGGTGAATCCATCCAGCCTGCTACAACTTTATCCGTTGAATCATGGCCGCCTGCAATATTTTCACCTGCACCCCACTTAGTATTCAAAACGGTAGTACAATCTCTGCCACCATGTCTTGTATGTGACATTAAACGGCTAATTTCCTCCGCACGTATCATAGGCAAATCCTCCGCTAACTGCAAAGGAGCAACGCCAGCCTTAGCACATTCTTCATTACAAAGCTTCAGTACCTGCCTTGCAAAATCCGGTGCATTAACAGCAGGTCTCATACCTTGAATAGTACGCTGATAATTATAATAATCATTTCCAGAGCTACGTCTTTGCTGCTCTTCACGCTGACGTGCCTGCTGCTCATACCAACGGCGAGTTACCTCGCGATTACGCCTTTCTGCTTCTCGCCGCTGATTAGCCATGGAATGTTTATAAACATCCTCCTTGGTAAGTGCCAGATTACTAGCCTGCATCACTTCTTCAAAGGCTGACGTTCTTTTCGGAACATCTTTGTAGGCTTTCAATACCTTTTGATAGCTGCTTAAGGCTTGACAATAATCATCATAGCCTATATTCGTCTGCACTTTTACCTGCTTCACAACTGGAATATCCTTCTCCTCAATGCTGCTTTTGGTAACATTATGACCATTTTCTTCCACAACAGCAGAGATTTTCGCTTCATCTTCATGTGTTAATACACAGCTACAGGCAAGCAGCAGGCAGGCCGTAAGCAATAGTTTTTTCAGCAACTTTTTCACCAGCCTTTCTAAAAAAAGGGAATACCCACCTTATGCGAGTATTCCCTTTTAGAAATTCAGCTAATTATTTTACTAAGACTACAGCATGTTTACCGAGTATACCAGATTTTTCGTTAGCATAAAGAATCTTATCGCCATCCTCTACACTGATTACCGGGTTTACAAAGTTGCCGCCACCTTTAACGCTGACAGCCTTAACAACGAGCAGATTTGCACCGGCACGAGAATTTACAGAAGCAGCCTGCAGATCACCAGAATATTCTACCATACCGTGGATTATTGCATATTCTCTGTCGATTTTCAGCATACCATAGATTGCACGACCATTGGTATCATAAACTACAGGAGAGAAGGTGCCCTGCAAACCCAGACCGGAAGCATCAACGATGATGCCAGTATAGCCTACAGCTTCAACCTTTTCTTCTTTAGTCGGAACGAAAGTTTCGCTTACCTTCGGAATATCAGAGATGAAATCAGTCGGCTTAGCCTGCGGAATAGCAACAGAAGCTACGCTCTTAGTAGAAGAGCCAAACATCGGCAGAGACATTTTTACGCTGTAGCTGCCAGCTGCATTAATATGTTCATCTACTACACGAGAACCTTTAACAAGAGCCTTTACATTTGCTTTTACAACATCACTTTCAATTGCCAAATCTTTCATGGTAGTTTCGGAGTCAACATTCACGCCTTCAATGATTTCAGCTAGTTGACGATAAGCATCAACCATAGCAGCACAACATGCAAGCGCCTGTCCACGTGTAGCAGGCATGTTTGCAGGTGCAAGGCCAACGCACCAAACCTCAATATCAGCAACAGCGCCATTTTACCAGTTGACGATAGGCTCTTGCTTTACATTAACCTGTACAGAAACGCTGGTTTCAGCTAGAGCCGCCATAGTGGGAGCCTGATATGCAGCGCCAAAGCTTACAGCCAGACCAAGTACTGCAGCAGCCACCATTTTTTGTCCATTTTCAACCTTTGAAGCATCATTTCATTACTCTGATGGGCATTTATTTTTATTTTTCATTAAGTAAAATTAGACGATTAACACTAACACCATACTAAACATATTTAACTTTTATGCAGATTGTTTTTTAATTGTAGCTAATAATATGTTTTACTGTACTGCATCTAGAATTTTAGCCTTATCCGCAGAAATCTGTTTCAAAGCTTTTTCCAAACCATTCTTTACAGCTTTACTTGCAGAACCTACACCCATATAGAAAGAATTAGAGGACCCAGTCGTCTGATAACGCTTCACAAAAGCATATTTTCCTGCTTTTGCATCCCAAATACGGAAATCAGTAGTGACATTTGTTTTCTGTCCCGCACTCATGAAGCCTACAGAAACTGTCGGTACAGTATTCGTAACTCGGAAATACATAATATAATCAGAACCAAGCTCACTACTTAATTTTGCAAGATCCTCTTTGCTCATGGATACATCTCTAGCTTGTGTTCCGGCTACCATTTCATCGGTATTTACAGCAGAGCCCTTTTCTTCGCGATAAATTTGTACAATAGCATCAGAATCAGCAGTAGGCACAAATTTATGACCAGTTCTAGCCGGGAACCAGCCTTTTATAGTAGTGTCAATTTCTTCATATACTTTTTCAGGTTCAGCAAACATACCAGAGCCAGTATCAATGATTGTATTGATTTGTGCTGCTTCTGCACTAGCGCTCAACAGACAAACCAAAGCTGCCATAGTAAAATACTTTTTCAAATTCATATTATCACCTCATATTAATATTAAACTGAAAGCCTTATGCTTTCTAAACTTGAAGAAAACGAGTAACTATCTGAACACTTTTTCTAATTATTTTACAATTATTTTCCGTAAATTGCAAAAATAAGTTGCACATTTTTCCTAATCAAGCAGAATAAATCTCATCCAGTTTAGCTTCAAACAACTCATCAGGGGTTTTATATCCCAGAATCTTACGTGGAAGGTTATTACACCAGTCCTCTATCCGTGCTATTGCATCTATGCCATAGTCACTAATTCGCTCTCCCTTGGCTATAAAACGCCTTACCAGACGGTTATGACGCTCGTTGCTGCTCTTCTCCCAGGAAGAGTATGGATGAGCGTAATATACTAGAGTTTTACTGTCTTTTTCAAGATTACTCAACTCTGTAAATTCAGATCCGTTATCAGTAGTTATGCTCTTGAATACATCACTGAACTTGGAACCGAAGTATTTCCTAACCTTCTCAAATCCATCCATTACCGCAGCTGCTGTCTTGCCAGCTATTTTGACAAGTATGTACTTACATGTCTGGCGTTCAAGTAGGGTTAGCAACGCTTCATCGTTTTTGGTCTTTTGGCCAATAACGAGGTCAGCTTCTCAATGACAGAACTCCAGTTTGTCATCGATATTCGGCCTTTCTTCAATCGACCTTCCAAATATTAATCAATACGTACTTTATAATAAGCACCAGTTGTACTTTCTCTTTTCACTCTAAGATAATACCTGCCAGGATTCAATTTAACATTTTGGTCAATAATATTATCATAACAATACATAGTATTACCAATCTGTCTTTCATCTTCATCTAATAATACCATCGACATATTCCCTTCCTGCATTTTCTTAGCATAAATATGCAAATTATAAGGATAAGCAACATCAATGCTATAATAATGTTGAGCTGTATCATTATTCCAATTACTAATAGAACGAAAATAATTAGAATCTGACACACCTATACTTAAAGACCGCGCTGAAAAAACAGACGTATTATTAGTCACTGTAACATCCATATTTTCACGTTCCATTTTAAATCGAGTTTCTATAGTCCCCTGTGCATTAACACTAAAAAATTCAACTTTTATTTTATATTTTCCTGGTTTCAAAAACAAGTTTTTATCTTGGGTTCTATTGCTACTAATATCAATACGATCACATACTTGGTAACCATCCTGATCATATATTCTATATATAGCTGCCGATTGATAACCATTGTTAATGCCATGAAATTGAACAAAGTTTGGACTATCAATAGAAAAATCTCCTTGCATAATGATATCCCTATTTTTGTAGCCAGCTGATTTACTTGCACTTACTCCATAATATGTTCCATCCAAACTAATATTATAGTGCTTCGTGCTAACACTGTTAATAATATCACTAACCTTTACCTTGCTAGGCAGTTTAATGATATCATCAAAAATACCTTTTGCTTCTGTCGTTAATGGTGCAGAAAATGTTGTCATACACATAAGTGTTAAAGCTAATAAAGTTTTTATTTTCACTACATATCCCTCCCTATAAATACTTCAAATTTCGTCGTTTTTCTCGTCATTTCTTAGTTTTTCATTTTTTCAACATCTCCTTGATTGTCTACTCTTCAATAACCACTTTCATACCAACTTTAGCAAAAGCTTTAAGCTTCTGAACATCATCATTCTTTAATCTTATACAACCTTCAGAAACTTTTTTACCAATCGAATCAGGATCATGAGTTCCATGGATGCCTATACCTCCCCACTTACCTTTACTCAGCTCATTAGTATCTAAACTAATAAACCAAGGTCCATAAGCTCCTGTAATTTCTCCTTTACCGTCCTTAAAATCATGAGTCCAACTAGAGGCATCAATGATTTCATCAATAGGAAAAATGCCTGACGGAGTCTTCATATCTCCTTCTTTTTCCTTTTGTCCACTATTTTTTCCTAAAGCACACGGATAAACTGCTACTACCTTTCCCATATCATCAATAGCATAAACCTCAAATTTGCTTTTAACGATCAAAATGAAACTATTATCCATTTTGTACTTCTTTAATAAATTTTCATTAGTTTCATTTTTATCTTTCACTATTTCTGTCTTATTATCAGTATTGCCTCGTTGCGCATCAGCATCTCGCCCATCCACATGATCAGCTGAACACCCGCCAATAAAAATAATTGAAAACACCAGTATCAATATATAAAGGACATACTTTTTCACGATCAACACTACTCCTAGTAAAATTTCAAATTCAAATCACTCAATCCTTGTTTTAATTTACCCATAAAAGCAGGACCAGGATCAATTTTTTCCGCATAATAATCTGGTACCTTCTCTATAAACAATCCGCTACTTTCTGCTTCATGTTGTTGATAATGTCCCCACACATACTTAATCGTAGAATACTTTGCCTGTAAATAGCGGATAATAGCAATGTTAGCCTTTACCTGTGCCTCTGTCAAATCTTCTTTTCCATCAACGCCGCCAACATTTTCAATACCAATTGCACACCAATTATAACCTATTGCATGCCTATTTAACGCTGTCTCCGGCGTCAACTGATAAATAGTGCCATCTCTATCAACCAAATAATGCGACGCAACATTTAAACGTCCACCGCCATCATCGGGCATTGTCTCACTATAAAAATACTGATAAACAGATTCAGCATCATTAGATACCGTCCAGTGCGTAATTATAACTTGTGGAACAATACTAGTTATATCCTTTCCATAATGCATTTGCGCATACTCTTTTATAAGTCGTTCTCTTTGATCCGTCCATTTTATTGGTTTATGTACAACTTTCAACTTAGGTAATTCCCGCGTTACTTGCTCTTGAACGGCAATCTTTGGAGCAACTTCTTTTTCGATATTTTCTTCTGCTCCCCAACAACCTAAATTAGTCCAGCAAAGCAAAAGTAACAAAGATAATGTTAAATATTTACCCATCTACTAAGCCTCCAGCAATATTACATATCTCTTTTCAGTTGAATAAAATCCTTATACACCCAACCTTCCGTACCACCTGACAAACGTACCTTATACCAAGTTTCGCCATAAAGCTTTTTTACATTAACTTTATCAACATATATTGTTCCGCTACCATTTTCTAAATTCAGCTGACACTGATAAGTACTACCGTTTTCACCAGTTATTGTCAAAGGCTGTCCCTTTGCTAGTCTTATATTCTGACCATTAAAGCCCACAACCACATTATCAGTATTAATCATACCAGCTCGCTCATCATCGCATGTCTGTACAGCAATAGCATCTAGTCCGCTATTACGCTTCAATGTTTTTATCACAGAACTACTGGTAGACGGCGCACTTCTCAAAAAAACATCATCGCCCTTAACATAGGCCATTTGAGGTTTAAAATCACCTGTTTCAAAGTGCATATACTCGCTGTTTAATCTGTCATATTCATAATAACCTTCTCTACCAATTTTAAATCCGGCTTGATAATCCAATCCATTAACACCTGCTCTAAGACCATCTACCAAACCGCTTATTCTTTTTTGTTCTGCTTGAAGAATTCTGATAAGCATTCTTCCCTTACGCGTATTTGCTTCACTGCTATTACGCAGCTCTGTTAAAGTATCTAATACTTCTTGCTCAACACGCATTGCACTGTTAAGAAGTTCTGTTTCACCTTTTAAATTACCCTTTTTGTTTACAGTATCATTAATCAATTTAGCTATGCTAGCTATGTTGCCATTATGTCTTTCTTTAGCATCTTCCATTTTAGGTATAATTGAAGCAGATGTACCAATCGTCGGCGGTATTGGAATATTTTTAGTTTTATTTGGTTGTATAAACACAAAATATACAGCAATCCCTAATACTAAAATACCTAAAATCATGCCAAAAATTATCATCATATTTTTGTTTATCGCAGTCCCACTAGGATTAACTTTAATAGGTGTTACAGGCTTAGGTGGTGGCTGTATAGGACCAGAAATTATAATACCACCACTCTCAGTTTTTACAGAATTACTCGTTTTATTAGCATAAGTAATGTTCTCAACAATAGCTTTATAAGCACTTGTCAATTCTCCCAGTTCTTTTACAGCTGCAGCTCGTTCTTCAGAATCCCGAGACAGCATTTTTCCCTGCACTTCTTTTTTCTTGGACATAAAGGCATTTTTGGCTTCATCTTTTGTACAGTTTTCATTTAATCCAAGCAAATCATAATAATCTTGCATGTACAATCCACTCCTCTACCTATCAAATTAACCAGAAATCTCTTCCTCATAATCCGGTTCTTCATACGAGCTATTGCCCCACGATGGTTCATAATAGCCGCCATCTGCCGGTGCTTCTTTTCTTACAACTTTTTCCTTATATTCTTGTGGTTTCACTTCTTTATCCCATTCAATTATAAATGCCGTAGTATTACTATTTTCTAACAAAGGCGAAAACGAACCAGCTTTCCAAGTAGCATTTTTATATTTGCGATATAACATCGCATACCTTTCATTACTTTCTTCCTTTGTCGGTTGCCCAGAATGCCAATTGGTAAATTTAGGCTTCTGCCCATTAGGCAATACCCAATTGCCATTAAGATCTTCATCAGTCAAACCAAAATACGCACTGTCGTATCCTTGTGAAACCATGAAATCATACAACATTCTGCTCTTTTCTTTAGAATCAATTATTGCCAAATGACCACCTACACGATCTGCATATAATTCAGCTTTTTTATACCCAGAACGCAAATCAACAATTTGGTACATGCGATTATTTGCCAATATCGTCGGTTTAGATTCGCTAGGCTTAGTTTTATCTTTCTTTGCTATTTTGGGTTTAGATGAATGCCCTCCATTAGAAATGCCAACAGACCTTAATATTTTATTACCAAAATTTCCCCAATCAAATGCGTCAGCAGGCGTTGCACACAAACTGCTAGTTGTTAATGTCAAAACTAATAAAATACCACATATCTTTTTCATAATTAGCTCCTTCAATGCGTTCTTAATCTGAAAGTATCTATAGCAACAGGTACCACTTTATCATTTTTTAATTTGAAAACTACACCAAGCTCACCCTCTCCATTGCCAACTCTACTCTCTTGAATACCATTTCTATTCTTTCTTGTATAATTAAATTTAAAATTGATTTTATAAATTCTATCTTTGAACGGATTATATAATCTATTATTATACTGTTCATTGCTTGTAACTTCAGTAATATCCATAGAATATATACCGCTTCCATCAGCTCTGTTGAAGAAACGCTTATATTGATCATACATACTGTTCAGTTTTGCTTCCGAAAAGCCTAATTGCAGATTCTCAAGGCTTTCATTTTTGACTGCCCCTTCTACAATTTTTCGCTGAATATCTTCAGATTGCTTCTCCATGTCCTGCAAAACATCTTTTTTCAAATGCGATTTCCAATAATATAAGACTGAAGATTTCGTATTAGGTGTTAAAATCAGCTTTGTTTCATAAGGATCGCAAAATGGTGCTTCTACCTTAATATTATGCTCGCCATAAAAAAGACTTACGTTATAATTATGGGTTCCGCGCTCAGTAGCAGTCGGATTTTTCATCAAAACTCCATCAATATAAAATTTCGCATTAGTTTCAACTTCAATATCTTGCACACTGACTAAATCATTATTGAGGATTTTATATTTATTGAGAATTTTATCCCATGAGCTAATAGGCTCAACTACTTCCAGCTTACCTTTAATTTCACTATTGTCTTTTAGCCTTAAGGTATACTGATATACAGTCAATCCTTCAATTTTCGATTGGTCTACCATGGGTACAACATTTATATCAATTACTCCTTTAGAAAGTCGTACAACTAGCTTATCCTTGTAGGCACTAGGATTTTTCTTCACAAATTCAGCACTTTTTATGTAATTGTCTTTATTTACAAAATCATCCTCAGTTACAAACAAATATCCATAAGCTGCAGCATAATCCTGTTTGCTGAGAGCAGTCAAATACTTCTCTACTGCTTTTTTCGGCGTATTAACATAATTTTTAAAAACACCAATGCCACACACTAGAATAAGCAATATCGCCAAAACGCTGAAAATATAGTTTTTATATTTGACAATTGCTGTCACTACGCCATTGTCACCACTATTGCCACCACCATATTCAGCATTGTTTCTTAAAGGTTGTCCACAGTTTCCACAAAATTTCAAAGTAGCGTTATTGGCAAACTGACACTTCGGACAAATTAAAACATTATCAGCGATACGAGTTACATCATCTGGCTTAGGCGAAACGATAACTGTTCCACTATTACTATTCGTACCAATATTACCATCTTTATTTTTTTGCCCAACTTTTTCATCCACAGAAGCAACTGCCCCTTTATTACCATGCGTTATCTTGCTTGTATCTTCTATATCCTGCTTATCTTGCTTTGTATCATTGGTATTATCTTTGACCTGTATATCATGCGTTGCGCTACCGCTTTCCTGCTCTCTAACTTCCTCTTTTTTATTGTTGAGAGAAGTTATAATTTCTTTGTAAGCTTGCGTTAATTCCTGCAATTTGCGCATAGCATCCTGACGCTCGCAGGAATCCTTAGACAATAAATTACTTTGTAAAGAAGCTTTCTTGCTTAAAAATGCTTTTTTCACTTCATCTTTACTGTGACTCTCATCTATTTCTAATAAATCATAATACTGTTTCATGCTCATCACCATTCCTTGCTTAATAATGTTTTAACATGGCTTCTCGTTCTTCTAACAAGTTGTGTATCCTAATATATTTATCATTAACTTCTGCATAATCATAGTTTTCATCATACAACAATTTTTCTAATTCAACCAGCTTATTACAGATATGATTTTCTAATTCAGTAATATCATAACTGCCATACCCAAACTCTCCACATGCTAAAAAACGCGATTCTAAAATCACCGCTTTTTTATAAATCAACTTGCTATCATCATTACTCTTATTCAATCTATAATACTTTTCTGCTTGATTAACTATTCTAACCAACATTGCTTTTTTTCCATCTTCGCCAATAAGCAAATTACCGCTTTTCTCTTTAGAATTTTGAACAGTATATCCACACCAAAACAAAGAAAATAGAAAACCTATCGTCCATACCCATATTAAGATTTTAGTAAATAAAATTCTATAGACTTGTCCTAATACAATGTCAGCAGAGCGTAAAGTTGCAATTATATTATCCGTCCCGCTAAAAAGCCAATCCATCAAAGATATAACCTTATTGTAGCGAGCAGGTAATATAACACTGTATAAGAATATACCTATTATAATCATTATTACAGGAGCAAAATATGCCAAATACTTATTTTTGCTTTGCAACTTTATCACCCTTCCTGATTGTTATGCTAACTCTTCTTTTTTACTACGAATTAAAGCCTGAACTGCCGGAACCTGATTGCTCAAAATTTCACTATTTCCGGAAATCGAAGCAGCTATACGATTATTAGAAGCAACATTTAAGCTCAGCCAGTTAATTTTAACCCTAGACCAATTTTGTTTGTTTACACTCCATACATGAAGCAGCTCGTCGCCATATTTAACAGCATCAATGTCTCTGTATGCCACTTCAATTGTATACTCTTCCAATATTTTTCCATAAGCAATGTCATAATAACACTTATAAGCTACAGCCTGTTGCTCCGTAAAAACTATATAGGTAAATGTTACTAAAGAACAAATAACTTTGCCATCTCCGCAATCAAGAAAGACATGTTCGGAAATTCTTTCCGGTTTACGCCAAAAACAAACTTTATTGACCAACCAAAGCCATATCACTCTTATAGGCGATACTTTTTCTATCTTTTCACCTACATGAATACAACTGGAATCACTTGCATAACCACTAGCAATAATTGGATCAATCAAGCTAAATTCTTCTTCTATAAGTCCCATTACGTTAATAGCTCTATCTTTTAAAAATTCAGCATCCTTTTGTACACAAGCATTGTATTGATCATAAACTCCATATGTACCACTAAACATATACACTAATTTTACAATTCCCCATATTAACAATAAAACAAAACCAATCATAAGGAATGTTGTAAAACAACCTATAATAAAAAGCCAAACCAACCACTTAGGATCTTCACGATAAAATGCTCGTGCCAAAAAATCTCTTACATTATCTTGTCTCATGTCCAACATTACGTCACTCCTTGCTTTTTTACTTAATAGCTAAATTTTCTTCCAGTTCTAGGATTTCTTCATCGGTAACAGCATTCTCCATAGATAAATTTTGTAATTCTAACGCTTTGTATTTTGTACGGAGATGTTTTTTATCAAAAAAATCCTTTTGAATTAAATACAAAAAGTAATATAGCCTCCCTTCATCTTGTATACTAATAGCAGCTTCAAGCATCGCAACCGCTTTTTTTATTTTGGGCAACGTCTGAAGATATGGTCGCTTGCCATTCATCAAACTTAACGCTGCATAATAATAGGCATTCACGTTTTCCGGATCAACTTCAATAGCTTTTTCAAATGATTTCATTGACAAATCGTACATGCAGTTTTTATAATGGCATATCCCTAAAGAAATCAATGTACTACTGTCATCAACAAGACCATTAGCTATATTTTTCTTGTACACAGCTATATGCTTAGCTATGCCTCCTTTCGACAAATTATCGCTATCTTTTATTCTTTGTAAATACACTGCCGAGAAGCAATGACCACAAACCTTATCAGCAATCTTAATTGGTGCTCCGCAATTAGGACATTCATATGTACAAACCTTTACATCACTCATAATAGAAGTAACCTCTGCTATTTATTTACTTTACAACCACATTTAGAGCAAAATTGCGCATTGGGAACTAATTCATTACCGCAATTCATGCAATACATTTTTTCTTGAATATTTTGTTTTGTTCCACAATATGAACAAAACAATGCATCAATAGGTAACTCTCTACCACAATGTATACAATGTTTATTATTGCCTGTATCGTTTGCTTGTATACGTATATTAGAGGCTATTTGTTCCATAGCTTGATTAGTAACAGAGCCGACCATCATTCCGGCCCCCAATCCCATGCCAATTCCTGCGTAATCACCAATTTGTGAATCAGCCATTTTCTCTAATACATCAAATGACCTGCGTTTAGTATAAAAAGCATCTCCTAAAGCTAGTTCTTCTTTGTATTTTTGTAATTTAGAAATTTCTTCTTTTAAAGGAGATATTGATTCTATATAAAAATCTAATAACCTAATCCCATAGTCAGAAAAGTCTTCTTCTATGATTTGGAATAACTCATTTGCTATTTCGGTATAATAGCCTGTAATATCAAGGAAAGAGATTTTCTTTTGGTTTACAAACCTAGCTACAATCTCTTTAATGTGCATATTTACAATTCCAGAAAAGCATTTATTTACGGTGATATGATTAAACCCTGAATCCAAATTAAGACTACCAATCAATTTATTTAAGAAGACTCTGCTGTCATTTATACTTATTACATACGATCCAAAGGCTCGTAGCGACAAAAAAATGTTGTACTTAGGATCTTCAATGATGAAAGGCGTACTAGTTCCCCAAGTCATATTTCTGTTTTCAGTCTTATTAATAAAATAAACCTCCGCGGCAAATGGTGTTTGTGAACCGAACGGAAACTTTATCAATTTACCTAAAAACGGTAAGTTTCCACTGCTAAGCGTATAAGTACCTGGAAGAAAAACGTCTTGCGCCTGACCATTTTTTACAAATATAGCTTCTTGACCAGGGCCAACTATTAACTGAGAGCCTAATATAATATCTTCCTTTTCCCATTTATAAATTAACCACGGCTCGTTGTTATGAGTACCGTCAAATTTTATTCTATTCAATATTGGCATTAATATCATCCTCTCTACTAAATTGATATAAGAAATTTATTGATATACTAATAGTAGTAAAGTTATGAGCTAAAACCATCCACTACGCCCTCCAATGTATACCTCTAATACCCATTTTACCCCCCCACTACACAATAGCGTTTCTACGAAGTACTTGTCTATTAGTTCGCAAAGCATCGCCATATAGGGGTATCTTTTATCAATGCTCTTATATATCATTATAAATTTTCTATTATACTTTTAATTTTAACCAAATTGACATACATCTGACACATGTGACAACTTTTGTGACAGGCTTTTTGCATATTCAAGACTTTATTATTGTCACAAATTCATCTATAATATACATATTGACGATGAACTATTTTTAGGAAGGGTTTTGCTTATGACATTATTTGCAGATACGCTCAAAAAGTATCTAGAAACCAAAAATACAACAATTTACACTATCTCAAAAATTAGTGGTGTAGATAGAACAATGATACAGCACATGAAGGTTGGTAAGCGTATGCCTGCGAATGTTGCAGACGTAACTGCTATTGCCAAAGCCATGATGCTCAACCCCAGTGAAACAGCAGAATTACTGCGCGCCTATCATATATCACATATGGGAGAAGAAAACTTTTTCCGTCGTGAGCACGTCAGCAAAATCATCTCCAGTTTTTACGATATGAATTCTGCCGACGAGCTTGTGATTCCAACAGGTGTACAGGATATGCTTGAAATGAATGAAGCTCTGAAAATAATCAACGGTCAGGGCAATATCAATCGCATTTTAAAAGCTGTTTTGGAAATTGAAGCCAATAAAAAATCAGGCCATATCAAATTAATGGTACAGCCTGAATATCAATATATTTTTGATTGTCTTACTTCCATTGATTTTAACCGCAATAACACGCTTGTGGAAGCTATCATCGTTTTTGACAAAAACGAAGGACATAAAAGCACTACCTATAATCTTAACATTCTGCAAAAGCTTGTGCCTATTTTATTCCAATGCGAGGTTTTCCATCCTTACTATGTTTATGACAATGTTGATACATTGTTCAACAACACCAGTATGCTGCCGTTCAAAATCATCACCAGTGATTTTGTTTTAACAATATCCTACGAACAGGATAAGGCAGTTCTCTATCATTCCCAGGATATGGTTGCGCTTACCAGTGAAACATTCCAAAAAAGCCTCAGTGTTGCTAATCCGATCTGCCAAGCCTTCCATCCTACACCGGAGGAATATTTGCAGTCTACCTTCCTCAGCGACGAGGAAATAAACGCTGAAGAAGTGCATGAGCTTTTCTACCAGCCTTGCTTCCCCAGCTTCTGCCCGGAAAGTATCCTCATGGATAGATTGAACACTGACATTATCCCGCCAGAAATGCAGGGAGTTATTGCCGATTACTTTGCTAAAATCCGCTCAAAATATAGCTCTCACAGCATTTCCTTTACGCTTGAAGGCTTAAACCTCTTTATGGAAACAGGACGCGTAACAGAAATCCCTGATTTTATGTACACCTACCTGACTCCGCCACAATGCATGACGCTTTTAAAGAACATTATCAACAGCATTGATGATGGCAGCTTCAGCCCAAGGATTGTGCGCAGCGAAAAGCTTTCCGTACCGTCACCCATTTGCATTTGCGCGCCAAGCGAGCAAAAGGTTGTTATTTATTACTTCAGCCCCAATAAAGGACAGTATATCTTCCATCTGCAGGAATTAAGCCTGGTACATGCATTCCATGATTTTCTGGTTTATCTTCCGGAAAGCAGTATGGTTTATTCTGAAGAGGAAAGTAAGGAGCTTCTGCATTCTGTCTACGAGAAATACAAAAATCTTTATAATTGATAAGTAACATCAAATCAATTCTGAAATAAACACAAAATCAGCCAATGAGCTTTTGCTCAAAGGCTGATTTTGCTTTGTGTATGAGATAATGTATGAGTATATTTAACAGAAAATCAGTGATAAATATCAACTAACCTCCCATTAAAAAATCAACTGTTCTGCTATCTGCTTCATACGCTGATGCTATAAGCTCTTGCAGAAGCAATTTTTTTGTTTTCAAAAACATAAAAGCTTAGCGATTGTACTTATATTTCCATAAGTTTCCCCTTATTTATAAGCATATACACCAAACATTCCCTGTGTTTTCAGTTTTTGTGCCTGATTAATTCTTGAGCCTAATGCCAAATCCATTGTAATTTTGCTGAAGCCTGTTTGCATAAGTAAATCAGCATCCCATAATGGTCTTCTATGATTACTGATATCTAAAGAATTCTTTATAGCATTACACTCCTCTATCTGATTACAATCTAAATCACCATGCAGGCCGTGTTTAGATACTTTCCCCTTTGCAGGTACCGAAAAATCCTTGTCACCGAAATCCGCATCAAAATTAGCTAAAATACCTTCCGGCTTCAGCACTCTGTACCATTCATTATACGCCTTTTCCAGATTGGGCAACGTCCATGTCAAATTTCGTGTTATCAATAAATCAAAGCTGTTATCCGCAAAAGGCAACTGCTGTGCATCGCTAACAAAAAAATCGGCATCTAAATTTAATTTATTACGCAAATCTATGGCAGAAGCTATCATGTTATCACATAAATCAATTCCCGTAACCAGATGGCCGGCACTTGCCAGCAGCAGAGCCATATAACCGGAACCTGTACCGACATCAAGAATTTGCAACTCTGTTCTGTCACCTATGATTTGTTTTAATTCTTTACTCCACAAATCATATTTTTCATTCTGCATTTCTGCAAAGCTCTGTCTGCTAAAATCATCGCTACGTTGCTCCCAATAGCATTTTATTCTTTCCAAAATAGTCTTTTCCATATAGGCTACCTTCCTCTATTCGCTACCTTTTATTAATCCCTTTGCAAAAATATCCACTGCATCGTCAATACGTACACCGGGACTTCTTATGGTATAAAAAGGTATGCAGTAAACCTGCCTGTTTTTTATACATTTAACATTTCGCAGAGCAGGATTGTTATAAACTGATTTAAGCAGCATATTTTCATTTTCAGGCGAACATTGCAGAAAAATAATATCAGGCTGACTTATTAAAATTTCTTCATAGCTGATATATTCATTTTCACCAACAGCTTCCTGATTTTTACCAATCACATCTGCCCCGAGTTTCGTTAAAATATCTCCTGCTAACGTTCTTGGTGTATAGATTGTTATTATCTTACCAAAATTGCCGACTACTAATACTTTTAAACGTTTCTTGGCAGCCAACTGCTGTCTGCAACGCAGTATTTTATTATTTATGCCCGCTACCAAACTCGCTGCCTTAGTTTCATTACCGACAATTTTTCCTAAATCAGTAATATATTGCAGCTCATCTTCTATTGTATGATGTGCTTTAAATTCAGCGCCGTTCATAAGGTTCATATAAATATTAACATTTCGCGCTTCCCAAAAGCTGCTGCTGCCGATTGACCTTCCTTTACCTGTAAAATCAAAAAGCCAGCCTGCTATAAAATCAGGATGCATCATCAAAACATTTTCCTGAGAAAAAATCTGCGTTTGTCTGACAGGAATCCTTTTATAAGCTTCCAGATAATCCGGATTTAAATGCTTTTCATTATACACTCCGGCAGCGGCAATAATTTTATCACCGGCACCTAAAGCTATAAGCGTTTCTATTGAATTCTGCCATAAAGCCACTATTCTCTGCGGATGCTGCGTAAACTTATATATATGTGGTTTCATTGAGCTATCATAATTTTCAATGCTAAAAGCCACAGCTTTATCTGAAGCCGGGTGCCTATCAGTTTCTATTGATTTACAACCACTAATAAACAAGCAGCAAAGAAAAAACATTAAAATATATTTACGCTTCATACTTATACGATTCCTCTTTTGAAAGATTCAGGCAGGAAAATATTCCTGCCCGAATTACAAAGCTAATTAAAATTTAAAGTTTGCCGTAACCATAAAGTTTCTCGGAGCGCCAAGGCCAACACTGTTATCACCGCTAGCATACCAATAATTCTTATTGAAGACATTATAGCACATAGCTGTAATAGTAGCATCATAACCGGCAATCTTAGTGTCATAGCTTGCACCCAAATCTAATAAGGTAATCGAAGAAATACCGATAGGCATTGCATAACTGCTTGTATCATGGATACGTGTCTTGCCGGTATAATTCAGACGGCTGATGAATTTTGTAGCTTTATCAGGTTTATAAGTCAAAGCTAGGTCTCCGCTCCATTTGGGAATACCGCAAACCTTGCGTCCATCATTTTTTCCGCCCTGAGTTTTACTTTTTTCTGCATCCATATAAGCAATGCCGAAAATCATATCCCATTTATCACTTAAAGCACCTACTGCAGAATATTCAAGTCCTTTATATTCATTTTCGCCATTCAAAGTGTACCAGAATTTGCTGGGATCTTTGCTGTCAGGAACAGTAATACTGCTTTGCTGAGTATTTTTAAAAGCACTTAAAGTGTGCAGAAAAGCACCGCTCTTCATTTTTACACCAATCTCATTCTGTTTGGTTTTAGAAGGAGGAATAGTGCTGCCCTCATTCAAATAACCAGGTGATACTACACCGCCTTCACTGAAGGTTTCCGTATGGTTAGCATAAACAGTGGTATTCGGATTTACTTTGTAGGTCAAGCCCCAAATCGGAGAGGTTGCAGAGCTTTGATCGCGTCTGCCGCTCGCGGATTTGTCATCATTATGAGAGGTGTCAACACTATGATGATGAACACCGCCGGTAATAGCCAGCTTGCCATCCTTTGTTGTCAAAGTATCAATCAGGCTCCAGCCTGTCATAACTGTTGTATATTGCTTGGTAACCGGATCCCAGGTAATATTCGGTTTCGGAGTAGTGCATCCTGTATAAATGTTGCCACTGACAGAATACTTGTTGGCAGCAGTAACATTATTAACACGTGCTCTGCGGAACCAGCTGCGGTCAATATTAAGCGCATATTCATTTTTGAAGTTACCGATATCGAAATTACCCTTTAAGCCGGCACCAAAGTAATGTGTAGAATGATATACCGGCATTTGGGTATAAGTGCCTTTATAATTGCCTTTATCGTCAATAAGAGCACGGCCGGACCATTGCTGCAGCCAGCTTGTATAATCTTCTTTATGCCAGCCTGCATTAACAAAATAACTCATATTATCGGCAAATTTCTGCTCATGATTCAATACAGCAGTCCAGTTCTTATATGTATCATTAGACCATGTCGGGGATAAATTCTTTTTATTATTAGGTACTCCCGGTAAAGAATTCATATTGCCTGCAAGATTAATGGTATTAGAGCGGCCGTCTTCATTATCATAATCGTAGCCTGCCAGTAAATTCGTATTGCTGTGCTTGCCGACTCTATCAAGGTTAATATAAACATTACGCTGTAAATCATGGGTGCCTTCAACGGACAGGTCGCCGGATGCATTCATAGCATTGACACGAATGCCATATTCTTTATTTTTGCCAAAGCGTTGGCCTACATCAATACTCTGTGTCAAATAATTATTAGTGCTCCAGCCAAGCTTTAAATCTGCATTAGGCTCAGCCTGAGCCTTTTTGCTTACCATATTAACTACACCGCCGGACTGGGTAGACATGCTGGTAGACATACCGGTAATACCGATTGAAGGACCTGCAATAACAGAAACAGTATCAACAAAATTATAAGGCATCTGCATCTGATGGCTCATTCCCGGTACACCATTCAAGGTCCATTTCATGCCATGAGAGGATAAGCCTCTGATAGATACGCTGGTATCCATAGAACCATGAGAAGCTCTTACAGCGGGATCAAGAGCCAAGGTATCCAGCATACCTCTGCCAGGCTGAGAATATATATCTAAAGCTTCCTTGGTAAAGGTAACCTCATGCAGAGGAACATCCAAGGTATCCTTTTCACCTAAAAACATACCTACTTTTTGTCTTGTCTGCATCATGCCGCCGGCAAGATTTCCGCGTTCAGCCTCAACAACAACCTCACTTAAATTGTATTGATTCATTTTTTCAGCAGCATATGCTCCGCTTACAGCGAAAGCACTCATTAATACTGATAATGTTACTGCTGTACTTAATAAATTTCTCTTCTTCAATTCACGATACACCCTTTCTTGACTTCATTGTAAAATATAGTAATCTGATTTCAAAAAGCAAATATCCTACTCATCAAATTGGTAATTGCTTTCATTAGTAAACAATGTTATTATAATGCTGTGAGTAACTCACATGTCAAGGAGGTTTTTCCAAAAATGAAAAAAAATAATTACCTCACCATAAAAGACTTCAGTACACTTACCCATACACCTATTGATACTCTAAAGCATTATGACAGAATTGGTTTGCTTAAGCCTGCTCATATAGGTGAAAACAATTACAGATATTATCTGCCGGAGCAGGCATTTTTATTAACCCGTATTCTGTTTGGTGTAAAAGCCAAAGTACTTCTCAGTGAAATCAAAAATATCATTCTCGATGACAATCCGGATAAATCTTATAATCATTATATTAACATAAACGACAATCTGCAACACATGATAAATGAGCTAAAAGCTATTCAAGGCACCATTGCAAATCTTAAATACTATTATGACTTGACTATCAAAAATCCCAAAGAAAAACTATTTATAAATTACTTTCCTGAATGGTTTATTATCTGTTCGCCGAGTCTAAGCCTAAATACAGTTGCAGGCAGTGCAGAATCCAATATCGCGGATAACCTGTTTATCAGAGGATTTCATAACAGTATGTGGCCTCATTACCAGTTAGGCTGTATGTATACTGAAGCAAATATAAAAAACAATGCCTTTGACAAACCTACCTATTGTCTGAAAGTAGACCATCCAGAAGAATTCAATCCTGATGAGATAGTTTTCGTCCCCAATGGAAACTATTATTGCTTTCTTATCAATGTTGGTAGGAAGGGCTTGAGAAGTGCAGTAAATATTTTCCTGCAAAATTTAGCTAAGGAAAAGAAAAAAATTCAGGGCAATATCTTTATCATAGACGTTATTAATAATTTTATCACTTCCACCCCAGAAAATTACTGTACTATGATTTACGCACGCCAAGCAGACGAGGATAAATAATTATGACTACCGAACTTCCAATTGCCGTAATCGCATTAAAGATTAACGCGCAAACATCCATCTCCAATTTCAGAAGAAACCCTGATTTCTTTGCCAGCTTTTCATTCTTTTATAATAAGCTGTTGACGGATCTGTATAAGCATCCTGCATGTATAGAAATAAAGCAGCAGGACAATACTATTATTATTCTTTGGAATCTTAGTAAAGCAAATGCAGAAAGCATCCTGGCAAAGCATAAAACTATCCATAAAATATTACGCGAAACCAACAAAAGCTTTGCCAACTGCCCTATAAATTACCTTATAGTTCTGGAAGCAGGGATTTGCAATATTATTAAGCTACAGTATAACATTAAAGCACCTGCCTTTATTATGCAAAGCGATATGATAGAACGCACGCAAAAAGTTCTCTCCAGCATTGATGGAGCAAAGTACCCGCAAATCATGTTTACGCATGATTTCTACAAGCTTTTGCCGGAAAAAGTAAAAGCAAAAATCTTCTGTCCTTATTACTTCTTTCACATATGCTGTTACAGCTTTAAGCCGCATCGTTAAGTAAAACTATAGCCTAAACGGCCTTTGCTGACACACTAAAACAGCCTCACAGTTTTCCTGTGAGGCTGTTTTGGCTATATCCTATGCAATTTTACATTTCCGAGAATTGGTCCTTGCCTACACCGCAAAGAGGGCAAACCCATTCTTCCGGTACATCATCCCAAGCAGTACCTGCAGCAACACCGTTATCGGGATCGCCAACCTCAGGATCATACACATAACCACAAACATCACATACCCATTTTGCCATTAGCTTCGTCCTCCTCTTGCCATAGCCTGCGCTTTTAAGAAAGCTAAGCGCGAGCTACATAATAATTATTATTTTTGACCTATAATTATTATAGCATGTTCTGCGAGGATATTCTGCAAAATAGCTGTGAACCTTTTACTGCAGCGCCTGCTGCTTTTCCGGTAAATCCAAACGGAAGAAATCGTACAGCGTCTGCGCCGCCGCATGGTTCATGCCTTCTACCGCAGCCAGCTCTTCGACGCTTGCTGCCCGCATAGCGTCCAGTGTTTTGAACGCCTTCCACAGCTCCTGACGTCGCTTGGGGCCGATGCCTTCCACATGGTCGAGCACGGAAACAAGGTTACGCTTACCGCGCAGCTTGCGGTGGTAAGTAATAGCAAAGCGGTGCGCCTCATCGCGGATGCGTTGGATAAGGTGCAGCGCAGCACCTTCCCTGTCCAGCATGATGCTTTCGCTCTGGTGCGGCTTAAAGATTTCTTCCTCGCGCTTGGCCAGGCCGACAACCGGCAAATCGTCAAGGCCCAGGCCGCGGATAACCTCCAGCGCCGAGCTCAGCTGGCCCTTGCCGCCGTCGATAACCACCAGGCTAGGTAAATCCTCATAATCCCGGTAACGGCGGTAAACAACCTCCTGCATGGATTTAAAATCATCAGGCTTGCCTTCTGCCGACACAATTTTATATCTGCGGTAATCCTTCTTGCTGCTGGTGCCGTTGCGGAACACAACCATGGAGGCAACAGTTTCGCTGCCCTGCGTATGGCTGATATCGAAGCAGTCCATGCGCTCCAGGGGATGCTCCAAGCCCAAGGCCTGCTGCAGCTCTTCGGCTGCCTGCAGGTCGTTTTTCAGCGACAGGCTGCCCTTGCGCAAGCGTTCGTTCAACAGCTTAACGGCGTTTTCATTCGCCAGCTTCAGCAAATCCTTTTTCACGCCGCGCTGCGGCAGCAGCAGCTCCACCCTTCGCTGTGCCTTGTCTGCCAGCCAGGTTTCAATAAGCTGCTTTTCATCATCCTCCGGCAAATACGGCAGCACCACTTCCTTGGGAATAAAGGTTGCTTCGTTATAATACTGCTTCACAAAGGCTGTTATAACCTCCTGCGGCGTATCGCCGCCGTCGGGCAAGAAGAAGTTATCTCTGCCGATGAGCTTGCCCTTGCGCACGAAGAACAACTGCACGCACAGGCCCGTCATATCCTGCCCCAGGCCGAAGATATCCATATCACCGCCGTTATTGGTAACAGCCTTCTGTGCTTCATTCAGACGTGCTACAGCCTGCAGCTGGTCGCGCAGTCTGGCCGCCTCCTCAAAGGCGTAGTTATCCGCTGCCTCCTGCATCTGCTGCTTCAAATCACGCTCCAGCTCCGTCGTGCGTCCGTCCAGCACCATGCAGACGGATTTAATCATCTTATGATAATCCGCCTTGCTGATATAACCGGCGCAGGGCGCAAGGCAGCGCTTAATATGGTAGTTCAGGCATGGTCGGTCCGGGTTCATTTTGCGACAGGTGCGCAGCGGAAACATACTGCGCAGCAGCTTTACCGTGGCATGCATGGCACCGGCGTCGGCATACGGTCCGTAATAACGGGCACCGTCGCGCAGCTGTCTGCGCGTCACATATAAACGCGGGTAATCCTCCTGCATGGTAACCTTAAGATAGGGATAGGTTTTATCATCCTTCAGGCTGATGTTGTAACGCGGGCGATATTTTTTGATCAGGTTGCACTCCAAAATCAGTGCTTCTACCTCGCTGGAGGTTACAATCGTTTCAATCTCCGCAATTTTAGCCACCATCGCCTTCACCTTCGGCGTATGGCTGGCCAGATTGCGGAAGTAGCTGCGCACGCGATTTTTCAGCACTACGGCCTTGCCTACATAAATAACCTTGCCGGAGGCATCATGCATCAGGTAAACGCCGGGCTTTTCCGGCAGTACGGCCAAGGCATTTTTTATATTGTCGCTAAAGCCTGCGGCTAATTCTGTCATACGTACCACCCGTTCTTCTTCGCCTTCGCCAGCTCCTGCTTGATGTATTGCCCTGTATAGGATTTTTTGACCTTCGCTACTTCTTCCGGCGTACCGCTTGCCACCAGAGTACCGCCCTTGTCGCCGCCCTCGGGACCGAGGTCGATAATGTAATCCGCCACCTTGATAACGTCCAGATTATGCTCGATGACGATAACGCTGTCACCGCCTTCTACAAGACGCTGCAGCACATCCAGCAGCTTGTGGACATCCGCAATATGCAGGCCAGTCGTAGGCTCGTCCAGAATATACACAGTGCGTCCCGTACTGCGGCGCGAAAGCTCCGTTGCCAGCTTTACGCGCTGCGCTTCGCCGCCGCTCAGCGTCGTCGCTGCCTGTCCCAGATGAATGTAGCCAAGGCCTACATCCTCCAGCACTGCCAGCTTGCGGTAAATGCGTGGCTGGTTCTTGAAGAACTCGCAGGCCTCGCTTACCGTCATATCAAGAACCTCCGCGATGGATTTGCCCTTGTAATGCACCTCCAGCGTATCGCGGTTGTAGCGTGCACCGTGGCAGACCTCGCAGGGAACGTAAACGTCCGGCAGGAAGTTCATTTCTATCTTATTCATGCCATCGCCCTTGCAGGCCTCGCAGCGTCCTCCCTTTACGTTAAAGCTGAAGCGTCCTGCCTTATAGCCTCGCAGCTTGGCCTCGTTGGTCTGGCTGAAGAGCTCACGGATAAAATCAAAGACGCCGGTATAGGTTGCGGGATTGGAACGCGGCGTGCGCCCGATTGGGGACTGGTCGATGTTGATGACCTTATCCGTATATTCTATGCCCTCGATGCTGTCATGCTCGGAAGCACGCAAGCGTGCACCGTTGAGCTTGGCAGCCAGGGAGTTATAGAGAATATCGTTTATCAAGGTGGATTTGCCGCTGCCACTTACGCCTGTTACCACGGTAAAGACTCCGAGCGGAATGCTGACATCAATATTTTTGAGATTGTTGGCGCGGGCACCGTGAATCGTCAGCATCCTGCCATCGCACTCACGGCGATGCTTAGGAACCGGGATAAATTTGCGGCCGCTAAGATAGGTACCGGTAACGGATGCAGGCACCTGCTTAATTTCTTCCACCGTACCCTGTGCCACCACTTCACCGCCATGCTCGCCTGCTCCCGGACCGATGTCGATAATCTGGTCGGCAGCATACATCGTTTCCTCATCATGCTCAACGACAATCAGTGTATTGCCCAAATCACGCAGATGCTTAAGCGTTTCCAGCAGCTTGCCGTTATCGCGTTGGTGCAGGCCGATGCTAGGTTCGTCCAGAATATACAGTACGCCTGTCAGGCCGCTGCCTATCTGCGTTGCCAGACGGATGCGCTGCGCTTCGCCGCCGCTCAGCGTACCGGCGCTTCTGTCGAGCGTCAGGTAATCAAGGCCGACATCATTGAGGAACTGCAAACGCGCCATAATCTCCTTCAGCACCTGATGTGCAATTATTTGCTGCTTCGGCGTCAGCACAAGCTTGGTAAAGAACTGCAGGCAGTCACGCACCGTCAGCGCCGTAACCTCGCAGATATTTTTACCGCCGATAAGAATCGACAGAGCCTCTGGCTTCAAACGGCTGCCATGGCAGGCCGCACAGGGAGTGCTCGTCATAAACTCCTCCAAATCCTGACGCATAGCATCGCTGAAGGCTTCACGGTAACGACGGCGCAACACGTTCAAAATACCGTCAAAGGTTGTGTTGTGCTCCTTGACCTCGCCCTGCAGATTTTCGTACAGGAATTTAAACTTGCTCTCGCCGGCACCATCCCACAAAAGCTGCTGCATCTCAGGCGAAAGCTCATTCCATTTGGTATCGTAGCTATAGCCATAGGCAGCAAGAACAGCGCCCAGCTGCTTCATAAAATAGGAATTCAGATTGTTGCTGAAGCAGGCAATGCACCTGTCGGCAAAGCTTTTGTCGGCGTCAGGAACTATCAAAGCCTTGTCAAACTCCATATGCATACCAAGACCGGTGCAGTCCGGGCAAGCACCGAAGGGATTGTTGAAAGAAAACAGGCGCGGTTCAATCGCCGGCAGGCTGATGCCGCAGTCATTGCAGGCAAAATGCTCGCTGAAAAGCTGTGTTTCCGTTGCTTCTCCCAGCGTTGCCACCTCCGCAAAGCCGTCTGCCAGCTTCAGCGCCGTTTCCACGGAATCCGTCAAACGCTGCCTGATGCCTTCACGCACTGCCAAACGGTCGATTACTACAGAAAGGCTGTGCTTCTTATTTTTCTCTAGACGGATATCCTCATCCAGCGTGCGCACCTCGCCGTCGATAAACACACGCACATAGCCTGCACGCCGCATATCGTCGAGCACACGCATATGCTCGCCCTTGCGCCCCCGCACCAGCGGTGCCATCACCATAAAGCGGCTTCCCTGCGGCAGCTCCAGCACCTTGTCGACTATCTGCTGCACGCTCTGCTGCTCAATGAGCTTGCCGCATTTAGGGCAGTGCGGTTCACCGGCGCGTGCGAAAAGCAAACGCAGATAATCGTAGATTTCCGTTACCGTACCTACGGTAGAACGCGGATTGCGGCTCGTGGTCTTTTGGTCGATGGAAATTGCCGGGCTCAGGCCTTCGATGTAGTCCACATCCGGCTTGTCCATCTGTCCCAAAAACTGGCGGGCGTAGGCCGAAAGTGATTCCACATAGCGGCGCTGGCCTTCGGCGTAAATCGTATCAAAGGCCAGGCTGCTTTTGCCGCTGCCGCTAAGGCCTGTGATAACTACCATTTTATTGCGTGGTATTTCTACCGTTATATTTTTCAGGTTGTGCTGACGCGCACCCTTAACAATTAAAAATTCTTGCATATATTTTACCTCTGTTAAATCATGAACGAAGCTTCTAAAGCTGTTGATATCGATAGTATGTTTATATTATAGCACACTGCCAGGGTAAACGCAGTAAAAATGCTTTTCCGGAAAATTACGCTAAAAGTTAATTTTTATATTAGGTTGCACTAAAAGCAAAACCCTCGGCTTACAAATTCACTGCAAACCGAGGGCGTTCTTTGTTTTAAATTGTCATTATTTCAGGCACTTTTCTTATCTGCCAGCTCTCTTACATGAGCCTCTGTTATCTCCAAAATGCTTGCTATCTCTTCTATCGACATACCTTTACATGAAAGCTTTATCACAATTTCTCTCTCTGCTTTCGCAACAGCCATTTGTGCCCTTTTCTCTGCATATTCTTCAATAATATCCCGCATGTCGGCTTCACGCTCCTTTGTGTTTTGCAAATAGCAGCTTAGGCACTACGCTTTTCTGCCAGTTCTCTTACCTGTGCTTCTGTTATATCCAAAATGTTCGCTATCTCTTCCACCGACATTCCTTTACATGAAAGCTTTATCACAAGCTCCTTATTTTTTTCTCTTTCTGCTTTTGCAACAGCCTTTTGTGCTCTTTTCTCTGCGTATTGTTCAATAATATCCTGCATATCAGCTTCACTCTCCTTTACATTTTTCAAATATCCGCATTTCGCAGCTAATTCACTATAATGCATCCTTGCGGGATCCTTACAGTAAAAATCCTGCATCAGCCTGCCTAACGGTGTATCATCCTGTACCTTACTGTTTACATAAACGATATGCGTACCATCGCCAAAATCAGCACCGTTTTGCTTAATTACTCTATCAATATCATATAAAGGCAGATTCCCTTGAAGCACATCATTTTCAGTGATAAAAATTACATAGGTAACCGGCAGCTGCTCGTATTGCTTACCGGCCTTCAGTAAATTACTGTCCAGCAAGCTGCTGTAAAAGCGTGCTCTTTTGGCTGGCGCACCTTCATCACTGCGTTGCACCTCAACATTGAAGTATACTCCTGCCTCATCCTGTGCCAGAATATCCATTTGTGCTGAATGCCCATATAGATTTTGGATAAAATTCTGCACCTTAACTTCTTTCACTTTGATTTTATCATTTTTCAAAATAATGCGCAATAACAATTCTGCTGCAGGAATATTATTTTCAAAAACCTTATTCATAAACTTATTATTCATTAAGCACAGCTCCTGAACAATTTGCTGCACTTCGGTAAGTTCCTGTATTTGCACCTTATCAGCTCCTTATCTTTGTAATTTTCAGATTTTTCTACTTGTTAGATTATAAAGCATCAACATCCGGCAGTCAAGTTATTTTCTGAAAATTATGTGCAATTTGTCACGGTAAAATAAAAACCACCTCAGCCTCAAGCCAAGGTGGTTGCAGTACGCAAATATTATTTTACTTCTTCATAAAGAGCACGCACGCAGGCATCTGCCAGCGCACCGATACTGGAAACGCTGCGCTCCTGCGGCAGTCCGGAAGCATCATAGCCAAGCGGCAGCTCGGTGCAGGCGGTCATTACAGGGATGTCGCGCTCAGCCCACAGCTCCTCTACCAGCTCTTTCATAATAGCGCCGGCCTTTGCCAGCTGGTTAGCCTTAACGCAGTTGATAACCTCCTGAGATTTATCGCTTTGCTCCTCATTCGGAATGTACAGTGTCAGTCCGCGCTTTTCGGCATATTTCTGATACAGTCCGCAAGCACGTGTGCCTTTAGTGGACAGCATCCAGGCACCCTTTTCCGGAGAAAGCTCTTTGGCAGCCTTAACGGTTTCGTCAACGATATGCAGCAGCGGCACCGGCAATTCATCAGCAAACTGGTCGATAAAGAAGTGTGCGGTATTGCAGGGAACAGCAAGTACATCAGCACCCATATCGCACAGCTGCAGCAAATCAGCCTTCAGCTTCGGCAGCGGAGATTCACCCTTGCCGAAAATTGCTGTGCCGCGGTCCGGAATATCGCAGTCACCGATCATATATACAACAGGATGCTCCTGGTCGCAGTTCGCCGGGCATCTCATAGTAAACTGACGCAAGAACTCTGCAGCGGCTGCAGGGCCAAGGCCGCCGACAACACCTAATTTTTTACCGTTTTTCATCATTTTCTTTTCGCTCATATATACCTCTTCTTTCTTGTTCAGCATCGCTTATAGGATTAATAAATTGCTTATAATTTTAGCACACCGGGCTGTTATTTGCAAATATCACCTGCTGTATCCGCACACAAAAAGCCGTTGCCGGCCACCCCGCAAGGTGACAAGCAACGGCTAACTTTTGTTATTTATTTGCTAAGCCAGGAACGTACATTAGAAGAAGTTCTTGCTTCCTCTTTGTTGACCTGCACCTGTTCAGGCGCATAAAGCAGCAAATCGTCATTAATTTTTTTCACATCGGCATTAATGATGTAGCTTACACCGTTCAGATAATCAAAAATACGATATCTGAGTGCTTCGTCAACTGCATCAAAGCATACCATAATGGCACTGCCGTTCATCAGCGAATCAGCATATTCACGCACGTCCGCAAAGGATTTCGGTGTACGCACCATAATATTCAGATGTCCGGATTTCAGCAGACGCGGACGGGTATATTCCTCCTGCTGCTCTTCCATTTCATCAGACCAAAAGAATTTCATTGCTGTATTTTTTAAACCCATGGCCATCAGCCTCCAAACCAAAACAGTTATTTAGACTATTATTCGCTGCCTATAGGCAAAAGTCCTGCTTAGTAATATTAATTGTAGCAGATTTTTAACAGATTGTCAAAAATTATGCCTGAACATTCTTCATACGGCCACGCATCTTACCGCGCTCCAGACGGTCCAGAACCTTCTTACGCATACGGATGCTCTTCGGAGTAACCTCAACCAGCTCATCGTCATTGATGTGCTCCAGAGCCTGCTCCAGAGAGAAAGTCTGAGGCGGAATCAGACGGATAGCGTCGTCACTGCCGGAAGCACGCATGTTGCTGACATGTTTCTTCTTGCAGGGGTTAACATCCATGTCGTCCTCACGGCTGTTTTCGCCAACCAACTGGCCTTCGTAAATCTTTTCTGCAGGAACAACGAACATGGTGCCGCGCTCCTGAGCGTTGCCGATACCATAGGAAGTGGTTTCGCCGGTTTCAAAAGCAACCAGGCTGCCACGGGTACGGCCGGGGATTTCACCCTTATATTCTTCGTAACCGGCAAATACGTGGTTCATAATGCCGTTACCTTTAGTATCGGTGAGGAACTGGTTACGGAAACCGATCAGGCCGCGAGCAGGAATCTTGAATTCCATACGCAGATAGCCTGCCATTTCGGTCATGTTCTGCAGCTCAGCCTTACGCAGGCCCAGGCCTTCCATAACAGCGCCCATGAAGTCCTGCGGTACATCGATAGTCAATGCTTCCATAGGCTCCATCAGCTTACCGTTTGCATCGCGATGCATAATAACCTTAGGTTTACCAACCTGCAGCTCAAAGCCTTCACGACGCATGGTTTCAATCAAAATGGACAGATGCAGCTCGCCACGGCCGGCAACCTCATAAGCATCCGGGCTTTCGGTCTCGGTAACACGCATGGAAACATTGGTCTTAACCTCTTTGAACAGACGGTCACGCAGGTGACGGCTGGTAACAAATTCACCTTCACGGCCCGCAAACGGACTGTTGTTAACGTAGAAGATCATAGACAGGGTAGGTTCGTCAATCTTGATGCCCTTCAGAGCTTCCGGATTTTCGCTGTCAGCGATGGTATCGCCGATGTTAGCGTCCTGCAAACCGATCAGAGCAACGATATCACCTGCTTCAACTTCAGGCACTTCTACACGCTTCAGACCCTGGTAGGTGTACAGACGGCCGATTTTACCGTTACGGTTGCCTGCTTCGTCCATCAGAATGATGTTTTCGCCGTTGTGGATGGTGCCGCGAACTACACGGCCTACAACGATACGGCCTACATAATCATCATAGTCCAGGGTGTTAACCAGCATCTGCAGCGGTGCATTAACGTCAACGTCCGGAGCAGGAATGTTTTCCAGAATTACTTTGAACAAAGGCTCCAGAGAATTGCTTTCCTCGTCCATGGACAGTTTGGCAATACCGTTACGGGCGGAAGCCAGAACAACCGGGAACTCCAGCTGATCTTCATCTGCATCCAGCTCAATGAACAGGTCCAGAACTTCGTCAATAACTTCATCAACACGTTGGTCGGGGCGGTCAATCTTGTTGATTACAACAATCGGTTTCAGGTGCTGTTCCAATGCTTTACGCAGTACGTATTTGGTCTGCGGCATCGGGCCTTCATAAGCATCAACCAGCAGCAGTACGCCATCAACCATGGTCAGTACGCGTTCAACCTCGCCGCCGAAGTCAGCATGGCCCGGGGTGTCCAGAATGTTGATTTTTACGCCGTTGTGCATAACAGCGGTGTTTTTAGACAGAATGGTGATACCACGTTCACGCTCCAGAGCATTGGAGTCCATAACACGTTCTTCAACGCGCTCGTTAGCACGGAAAACGCCGCTTTGCTTCAGCATAGCATCAACCAGGGTAGTCTTGCCATGGTCAACGTGGGCAATAATTGCTATATTACGAATATCGTTTCTAATCATTATTCCTTTTCTCTCCTTCATAAAAGACAAGAAAAAGGATGCTTGTCAAGTGCATCCTTTCACAGTATTACTAAACTATTTTATTATATGCTTTTTCCGTCACACTGTCAATAAAATTGTCTTGAAAGTTACAGAAAAGCTTGTAAGATGCAAGGTAAAGGGATTAGCGACAAAGCCTTGCATAAACTATTTGCTAATAAAGTAGTATCTTGCTAAACGCAGACATGAAAAAAGCCTGAGAGCTGAACTCTCAGGCTACGCTTGCTATGGCAGGGGCACTAGGACTCGAACCCAGATCGACGGTTTTGGAGACCGTTGCTCTACCATTGAACTATGCCCCTATGGAGCGGAAAACGAGATTCGAACTCGCGACCCCCTCCTTGGCAAGGAGGTGCT
>ERZ772872.194-NODE-194-length-63570-cov-5.212060_pt1 | contig 63570 bp, 63 predicted proteins | sample MGYA00512132_ERZ772872 | MGnify/ENA primary metagenome ERZ772872 (study PRJEB29015, sample SAMEA2737724) | human gut metagenome | biome: human gut; feature: human-associated habitat; material: faeces | place: China | collected 2012 ...
GAGATAAACAGCTTCACAACCTATCTTCAGGAAGTGAAGCATACTGCAAAAAATACAGAAGTGTCCTATCACAGAGATCTGATCCAGATGGCGGGATTTATGGAGAAAATGGGTATCACTCAGGTAGAAAAAGTGACAAAGACCAGCTTAAATTCCTATATCCTCTATCTGGAAAAAGAGGGGAAAGCGGCGTCTACGATTTCACGGGAACTGGCATCCATCAAGGCATTTTTTAATTATCTTTTTAAAGAGAGAAAGATAAACCGGGATCCAGCAGAATTTTTAAAGGCCCCCAAGATTGAGCGCAAGATACCGGTGATACTGACAAAAGAAGAAATACAGGCCCTTTTAGCTCAGCCGGGAGATACAACGGCAAAAGAACTGCGGGATAAAGCCATGCTGGAATTATTGTATGCAACGGGGATACGGGTATCAGAACTGATCGGTTTGAAATTGGAAGATGTGAATATGCAGATCGGTTATATTACCTGCTGCGACCATACAAAAAACAGGACGATCCCTTTTGGAAAAGAAGCAAAACAGGCGCTGCGTACCTATTTAGAAAAGGCAAGGAGTCCTCTTTTAAAAGGACGTACCTGTGAATGGCTGTTTACTAACTGCAGCGGTCAGCCAATGAGCCGTCAGGGATTTTGGAAGCTGATCAAATTTTACGGGGAAAAAGCGGGGATCAAGACAGATATTACACCTCATACCCTGCGCCATTCCTTTGCGGCCCATCTGATTCGAGGCGGTGCAGATATCCATGCAGTCCAGGCTATGTTAGGACATGGGGATACTGGCGCGTCTCAGATGTATGCAGTGTATGCAGCAGCTACAGCTGCCCGGTCAGATAGGTAAAAATGTCATGGGCATAGTGAGAGTTTTTCTCGCAATCTGTCCATAAAACTTCATCATCATAAAGAGTATAGGAGAGAGAGGACTTATATTCTTCCTTAAAAGAAGGTTCCCATAAAGAACCGAATTGAGGCAAGAACAGGCCCTCTTTTTTGTTGTAACAGTTTTTTGCAGTGGCTTTTTTGCGGGCAGAACGGTCTACATATTCTCCAATGCTTTTATGGATCGCTGTATCTTCTAAGGGAAGGTAATAATAATTTTGCGGATCCGGATAGAAATATTTTAATGTACCTTCATAGAGATTTATATTGCAGGCCAGACAGTTATCATGGAGTTCCAGGTTTAATGGAGTTACGCTGTATTCCAGAGGAACGGGGATGTTATAGGGACTTTCCCATAAAAGATTAACAAAGGGATGGGAATATCCGGCTTCATCCCTGTAGGAATACAGTTTGTGGCTGCAAAGGGTAAAATCCGATCCAAACAGGTCTGCATAATTTAAGATCGGCAGGATGGAAGGCATTCCTTTAAGGTCATCGGCATTGTGGAGTATCAGCAGGTCAAAAAGGTATTTTTCATGAGTATGCAGGTAATCACGGTAGACTTCGATCAGTTGGCCCCCGTTGTATTTATCTTCCCTGTGCACGCCAAGAAACTGTTCAATGGATTTCTGCTTCATATTTTCAAGCTTTAAAAGCTTTCTGTATGGTTTGATCTTTTTAAAAATATCGATACTGACCAGATCATCAAAGTTGTAGTCAAGTCCCAGACGTTCACAGCATTTTAAAAGATAAGGAATATCAAAACGGTCTCCATTAAAATGGACCAGTATCTTAAAACGCTTTAAAAAGGCAAAAAAGGCATCTAAAAGCTCTTTTTCTGCCTGTCTTGTATCTGCAAACCACTGGATCAGCTTCCAGCCAAAGCCGTCAAAGTAAGTGCAGCCAATGAGATACAGCTGGGAAGTTTCCCCGGAAAAACCGGTGGTTTCTATGTCAAAAAATAAAATATCCTTTAAAGATCCGATGCGGTCTAAAGGATATGTATTTGGAAATTCAATGGGATGTTTAATAGTGATCATAAAAATCCTTTCGGGTCATTGTATGGTACTGTGCGTCCTTAGTTTAGCTGATTTTTTAAGGAAATGCAAGAAGTGAGCATCGAATATTTGTTCGGTATCCTGCTTGCATTGAAGCGGTGTGTATGTTATGATTGGTAAAAGACGAAGAGACGCATAAACAGTAACGCATTTTATGCGGATCCAGATAAAAGGAATGTAAAAACAGATGATTTCATATATAAAAGGAGCCCTTGGGGCAGTAGAAGATGATGTGATCGTAGTAGAGACAGGGGGCATCGGACTGGCAGTTCATGTACCGCTGTCACTGTTAGAGGAACTTCCGGCATTAGGGGAAGAAGTGACCGTTTATACGTATTTCCAGGTACGTGAAGATGCTATGACTTTATATGGCTTTTTACACAGGCAGGACCGGGAAATGTTTAAGCAGCTGATCGGGGTCAATGGAATCGGCCCGAAAGGGGCACTTGGTATTCTTTCGGTTATGAGGCCGGATGATCTGCGGATCGCCATTGTCAGCGGAGATGCAAAAGCTATTTCCAAGGCACCGGGGATCGGGGCCAAGACTGCTCAGAGACTGATCTTAGATCTCAAGGATAAAGTGGATCTGGAAGAAGTGATGATGTCCTCTTTTGGAGGCGGAAAGGAAAACAGTTCCGATGCAGGTGCATCTGCAGCAGGTATGGCGGCATCTGCAAAAGAGGCAGTAGAGGCATTGACGGCTCTTGGTTATACAGGCATGGAAGCTTCCAAGGCTGTGAAAAAAGTAGAGATCACAGAAAATATGAGTGTGGAAGATATTTTAAAGGCTTCTCTCAAACATTTGAGCTTTTTGTAGGATCTTTTGACCTGCGAAGCCACGGCAAATTCTGTTGCTGATCATGGTTGCATGAACAGCAGCAAAAACATATGAGGTATATATGGAACGGAGAATTATAACAACAGAGGCAACAGAAGAGGATGTGCGGATAGAGACCACTCTGCGTCCACAGTGCCTTGAGGATTATGTAGGACAGGAGAAGATTAAATCTACCCTGAAAATATACATAGAAGCAGCAAAGAGCAGAGGAGAAGCCTTGGATCATGTATTGTTTTATGGCCCTCCAGGACTTGGAAAGACCACACTTTCCGGTATCATTGCCAATGAAATGGGAACCAGGCTGAAAGTGACCAGTGGACCTGCCATTGAAAAACCGGGAGAAATGGCAGCAATATTAAATAATCTTGCAGAAAATGATATTTTATTTATTGATGAAATTCATCGTTTAAACAGACAGGTTGAAGAAGTCCTGTATCCTGCAATGGAAGATTATTCCATTGATATTATGATTGGAAAAGGTCAGGGGGCAAGAAGTATCAGACTTGATTTGCCTAAATTTACTTTAGTAGGGGCAACTACAAGAGCCGGACTTCTTACAGCACCTTTAAGGGATAGATTTGGTGTAATTAATAAGCTTGAATTTTATACAGTTGACGAACTTAAGCAGATTATTATAAGGTCAGCAGGATTACTTAATGTAGAAATTGACGAGAAAGGTGCTACAGAACTTGCACGCCGTTCCAGAGGAACACCGCGACTTGCCAACAGACTGTTAAAGCGTGTAAGAGATTTTGCACAGGTTAAATATGATGGTGTCATAACTGAAGATGTGGCAAATCTGGCTTTAGACCTTTTAGAAGTGGATAAGTTAGGACTTGATAAGGGCGACAGATCAATTCTTGAAACCATGATTGATAAGTTTGATGGTGGCCCTGTAGGTCTTGATACATTGGCTGCAGCCCTTGGAGAAGATTCCGGAACATTGGAAGATGTTTATGAACCATATCTTATTCAAAATGGACTTTTACAGCGTACACCAAGAGGAAGAATTGCAACAAGACTTGCATATGAACATTTGGGAGTTCCCTTTCTAGAAGATTAATTTACTCCTAAATTTACATTTTATATGTTTTGTGATAGAATACGTGGTAGTTTAACCAAGGACAAGGAGAGAATTATGTCATCAAAGAATTACATAGACGTTATAATAGATGGAAAGATTTACAATATTGGCGGTTTTGAAAGTGAAGCTTATCTTCAGAAAGTAGCATCATACATTAACAATATGATTGCTGAGTTTAAGCAGAACGAGAATTACAGAGTTCAAAAAGTTGATATGCAGAGGATTCTTCTTGAAATCAACATTGCAAATGATTATTTTAAAGCAAAGAAGCAGGCTGATTTACTTCAGAATGATATTGAATTGAAAGAGAAGGAAGTATATGATTTAAAACACGAACTTATTGTTTCAGACTCAAAAGCTGAAACAGCAACAAAAGAATTAAATGAAGCCTTAGAAAAGATTAAATCATTAGAAAAAGAAGTCATTAAATTACAGACAGAATTAGAAAAATAATAACTTGAAAGAAACGGTCAGGTTTTGCCTGATCGTTTAGTGTTTAATATGTACAGTCATAGAAAAACGTAAGTGGAGGATTTATGAAAGTTGAACTTTTAGCTCCTGGTGGTTCCTTTGAAAGTGTTATAGCAGCATATAATGCAGGTGCTGATGCTGTTTATACAGGAGGATTAATGTTTGGAGCCAGAGCCGGAGCCAATAATCTTACAACTGAAGAATTAATTGAAGCCTTAGAATATGCACATGTTCACGACAGAAAGCTATATCTTACAGTAAATACCTTGCTTAAAGATAAGGAGATAGAGACGGAATTATATGATTACCTGCTTCCTCTTTATGAAAATGGCTTAGATGCAGTTATTGTGCAGGATATTGGAGTTTTCAAATTTATAAGAGATAATTTTCCACTAATGCATATACATGCAAGTACCCAGATGACAATATTGGGAAAAGATACAGTTGCATTTCTTAAAGATTTAGGTGCTTCACGAATTGTAACTCCAAGAGAGTTTTCTTTAAAAGAGATAGAAGACATAAAGAATGACACTAGGCTTAAGGATATGGAGATAGAAAGCTTTGTACACGGTGCATTGTGTTATTGCTATTCAGGTCAGTGTTTTATGAGTAGCTACATTGGAGGAAGAAGTGGTAACAGAGGAAGATGCGCCCAGCCTTGTAGAATGGAATATGATGTATTAAAAGATGGCAAGGTCTTAAATCCCGGAAATAACAAATATGTTTTAAGTCCAAAAGACATTTGTACATTAAAGATTCTTCCCGAAATCATTAAATCAGGTGTATACTCCTTAAAGATTGAAGGACGAATGAAGAAGACCGAATATATTACAGGTGTTGTAAGTATTTATAGAAAATATCTTGATATGTATTTAAACATACCTGATAAGTATAATGTTGATGAAAATGATATAAAAAAACTTGCTGATTTATTTAACAGAAATGGTTTTAATGAAAGTTATTATAAGCAACATAACGGCAGAAATATGATTTCATTAAAGAAACCAGAGTTTAGAAAAGAAAATAGAGAATTTAATCAGTATTTAAAAGAAAAATATATAGGTTTCATATTAAAAAAGAATCTTAATATTAAAGTAACTTTTATAAAAGAACAGCCATTTACAATTTCAACAATGGTTAATGGGACTGAAATAATTTATGAAGGAAATCCTGTATCAAAAGCTTTAAATAAGCCTATTGACAAAGAAACTTTATTAAAGCAAATGAAAAAAACAGGTAACAGTGACTTTGATTTTACTAATATTGAGATTATCTGTGATGAAGATGGATTTTTACCAATAGGTGCAATTAATCAGGCGAGAAGAGATTTTCTTGAAAAGGTAAGACAATATTTAATATCACAGTACACAAGAAAGAGTGTAGAAAATTCAAACATTCAAAGTGATAAGAATAATGCCAATAATAAGTATATTGTTGATTTATGCAATAAAAATACAACAAAATCCGTTAATATTAATGTACTTGTAAGTACAAAAGAGCAGTTTATAGTTTCAATGAACAAGGATTTCGTTAAAAGAATATATGTTGAAAGCTCTGACTTTTCAGAAAATAAAATTCTTGAAATAATCGAAGAAGGACACAAGGCTGACAAAGAAATATATATTGCAATGCCTTATGTTTACAGAATGGCTGACAAGAATAATTTTCACAGAAATTATGTGAAAATCATTGAAAAAGCAGATGGATCTCTTATAAGAAGTTTTGAGGAATATCTGGATTTAAGAAAAATAAATATGGCAAAAAATTGCATTTTTGATTATAATGTGTATACTTACAATAGGATAGCCAAAGATTTTTATCTGAATTTTGGTGGTGCACAGACAACAGTTCCTTTGGAACTAAATCATAAAGAAATTGAATTTAGAGGTTTGGCAGGAGATGAAATGATTGTTTATGGATATATGCCGGCAATGATTTCAGCAGGTTGTGGTTTAAAAACCTGCAATAGTTGTAAATCAGATAATAGTACTTATGAAGTTGTGGATAAACATCGAAACAGATTTGTAACAAAGTGTGTATGTAGGTATTGCTATAATGTAATGTATAATTGTAAGCCATTATCCCTTTTTAAGTTTTCAAAGGAAATTATTTCCATGACACCTGATTCAGTAAGACTTTCATTTACAACAGAAAGCGGAAATATTACTGAACAGATATTAAATAAGGCACAACAGGCTTTTATATACGAAAAAAATATACAGGAAGATGATCAATCTACAAGAGGACATTTTAAACGTGGGGTTCTTTAGAAAAAATTGGAGACTGATATGGATACTTTTATTGTTATTGTAACTAAATATTTATTTATTTTGCTTATGTTGTTTTATACATGGGAGTCTTTTAGCGCGCTTATTCATACTAAGCGCTATCAGGCGGCAGGTATATTTCAACGTCAGAATGCGATTATTTTTGTGACATATATTCTGGGTATAGTTACTATTTTTATGAACCAGAAAGATACAACAGATGTTAATGTTATTATTTTAGGTGGGTTGCAAATGTGCTTTTTAATAGTGGTTTTAGGCATATTCCCTATTATTTATCCTAACATTAACAAAGGCATACTAAGTAATATGTGTATGCTTTTGACTATCGGTTTTATTATTCTGGCAAGACTTAGTTTCGAAAAAAGCGTAAAACAGTTTATTATTGTAGCTGTTGTAACCATGCTCTCATTAATTGTACCGTATTTAATGAGCAGGTTTAATATGTGGAAATCCTTAACATGGATTTACTGCTTTGTAGGTCTTGGTCTGTTAGTTGCGGTTCTTGTAGTGGGAACCCTTTCAAGAGGAGCTAAACTTTATATTAAGATTAGCGGATTCACTTTCCAACCATCAGAATTTGTAAAAATAATATTTGTATTTTTTATAGCAGGAATGCTAAGTAAGTCAGCAGAATTTGGCCACTTAGTTTTATCGGCTGTTCTTGCAGGACTTTATGTTATTGTACTTGTGATTTCAACAGACCTTGGTAGTGCATTAATATTCTTTATGATGTATCTGTTTATGGTATATGTTGGAACAAAGAAGGTTCGATACCTTTTTATCGGAATGGCAGGTATATCGACGGCTTCGGTGATAGCATACAAGCTATTTTCCCATGTTCAGGTCAGAGTGCTTGTATGGAAAAATCCTTTTGCTGCCGATATTATAAATAATTCAGGATATCAGGTTTCACAGTCACTCTTTGCTTTGGGAAGTGGTGGCTTAATGGGAACCGGACTTTATCAGGGATATCCCAACAAGATACCAATTGTTGATAATGACTTTGTTTTTTCAGCTATTGGAGAAGAATTTGGAGCAATATTCGGAATACTTCTGATTCTTGTATGTTTAAGCTGTTTTATTTCATTCTTAAATACGGCAATGGAACAGAACAGTATGTTTAACAGACTGGTTTGCGTAGGCTTAGGTGTAGGCTATGCAATACAGATTATTTTGACTGTAGGTGGTGCAATTAACATGATTCCGTCTACAGGCGTAACTTTACCACTTATAAGTAGTGGTGGTAGTTCAATTTTAAGTACATTAATTGTCTTTGCAATTATACAGGGACTTGCAATTGTAGGTACGGCTAACATGAATTCAGTTAGAAGAAAAGTACCAACGGAGGGAACAGGAAATGTCACGACGAGAACAACATCAAATGTCAAAGGACTCCGCAAGACGCAGGAGATACAAGTCGGAACAAAAAGAAAGACGAAAATTAAATAGACAGGCAATGGTTACTTCAGTAATATTTTGCATAATTTTTGTATTTATGGCAGGATTTTACTTAAACTTTATTGTAAATAAAAGTCAGGATATTATAAAAGATACTCATAATGAAAGAGTTGCCGAAAAAGCGAAAACCATTATAAGAGGAACTATTTATGCTGAAGGCGGTGAAAAACTTGCCTACACAGACACAAACTCAACAGAAGAAGATTTAAGTGATGACACAAGAAAATATCCTTATGGTAAAACTTTTGCTCAGGTAATTGGCTATTCAACAAAGGGCTTTACAGGACTTGAACAGAGATGTAACTCAGATCTTTCAACTGAAGGAACTACTGAGATAGAAAAGATTGCCAATGATTTTTCGAATACAACAGTAAGTGGCTGTAACGTATATACAACTTTAAATGTTAAGTTGCAGAAGGAAGCTTATGAGTCAATCGGTTCAGATAAAGGTGCTGTTTTTATAATGGATCCTTCAACTGGAGCTGTTTTAACTACTGCTTCAAAACCTTCATTTAATCCTGAAAAGTTAGACAAGATATGGGATGATATTTCAACGGATAATGAAAATTCACCATTGCTTAACAGAGCAACTTTAGGTTTGTATACACCAGGCTCAACATTTAAGATTGTCACAACACTTGCTTATATGAACCAGCATAAGAATGATTATAATAATTTCTCATATTATTGTCAGGGACGTGCGCTTTTCCATAATTTTAAGATTAACTGTTTTGATGGTCATGCTCACGGCAGTGAAGACTTTGAACACGCATTTGCCAACTCATGTAACAGTGCTTTTTCAACAATGGGTGATAAACTTAATCTTAAGAAATATATAAAGACTGTTAATGGATTATTGTTTAATGAGATTATTCCTTTTGATAACTTTAATACAAGTGATTCAAACTATTGCAAAAAGAGTCGTTTTGTCTTGAATAAAAATTCAACTCAGGCAGAAGTAGCTCAGACAAGTATAGGACAGGGTGAAACACTAGTTACACCAGCTCACATGGCTATGCTTGCAGCTGCAATTGCAAACAAGGGTGTTCTTATGAAGCCATATATGATTGATAAAGTTGAGAACAGCAATGGAACTATAGTGAGTCAGGCAGAACAGACTGAATGCAAGAAGCTTATGACTAAGGCACAGGCAAAGCAGTTGCAGGAATATATGTCTGCAGTATGTGATTATGGTACTGCAAGAATTTTTTCAGGTTCTTCTTACGAAGTATATGGTAAGACAGGTACAGCAGAGCTTGATAAGAATAACAACGTCAACTCTTGGTTTGTGGGCTATGCAAAGAAGGGCAAAAAGCAGCTTGCCATTGCAGTTGTTTACGAAAATATAAAAGACGGAACAATTTCAGCCAAGGAATGTGCAAAAGAGATTTTTGATGATTATTTTAAATAAATTGTTGTCAATAAATACAAAAAAAATTGAAATACTAATATGGTAATATTGAAATTATAAACTTATTCTTGTATACTAAAAGTAATTTAAGTTTGACGTTAAAGAAGTCAAAATCACGCTTAAAAACAGGAGGCTTCCTATGGAGAACGCAGTCAGCTGTGGCGGTGTGGTTATATTTCGAGGAAAGATATTATTGCTTTACAAGAATTATCACAATAGGTATGAAGGATGGGTTTTACCAAAGGGCACTGTTGAAAATGGCGAAACGCATGAACAGACAGCATTAAGAGAGGTTCATGAAGAAACAGGAGTGAAAGCAACAATAATTGAATACCTTGGAAAGAGTGAATATACATTCAACATTCCCCATGATATTGTAGAAAAAGAGGTTCATTGGTATTTAATGACTTCTGACAGCTATTTTAGCAGACCTCAAAGGGAAGAGTTTTTTACCCATTCAGGTTATTACAGATATATTGAAGCGTATCATCTGTTAAAATTTCCTAATGAGCGTAATATGCTTGAAAAGGCATACAAACTTTACCTTAAAATGGAAAAATCAAAAAACAAAAAAAGATAGGACAAAGAGACAGGAATTTATCCTGTCTCTTTTGTAGAGGAGAAATGAATAAAATAAATTATCAGAAAGAATTGGAAAAGACATTAGAAAACATAACAAAAAGTGATATTAAGCCATCACTTTTACTACATGTATGCTGTGCACCATGTAGCAGTTATGTATTAGAATATTTAAATAAGTATTTTAATATTACTGCTTTATTTTATAATCCTAATATATCAACAGATGAAGAATATAATCATAGGGCAAAGGAACTTATACGTTTCATAAATGAGAAAGATTTTGAAAATCCCATTAAAACAGTTATAAGTGATTATATTCCGCAGGAATTTTATGATATGGCTAAAGGATTGGAAGATTGTCCTGAAGGTGGTGCCCGTTGTTTCAAATGTTATCGATTAAGACTTGAACAAACAGCAAAAATGGCAAAAGAAGAGCAGTTTGATTATTTTACAACAACACTTTCAATTAGTCCTTTAAAGGATTCTCAAAAGCTTAACGAAATAGGACAAGCTTTGGAAAAAGAATATGGAGTTAAATATTTATATTCCGATTTTAAGAAGAAGAACGGATATAAGCGTTCCATTGAACTTTCCAAAGAATACAATTTGTACAGACAGAATTTCTGTGGTTGTGAATTTTCAAAGCCAAACGATTAAATTTTAGAAGAAAACTTAAACAGTTATTTTGTAAAATAAAATTTGCAAGTTAATATTTGCAAGGGATATAATATTGTGATATATTCATAGAACGAAGTTACATTTAGTTAGCTAGTATTTTTAATACATATATTTGAAAGGATATTTAATATGATTTGTCCAAAATGTGGAAATGAATGTGATGATAATCAGATGTTTTGTAATGCCTGTGGCACAAAACTTAAGAATTTCGTCCCTACCGATCAGGAAGAAATTGTGGTGCCTGACAGAACAAGACCTACTTCTAATATACACCGGGAAGAATCAAGAACAGCGACTATTAATACCGGAAATAAAGGCAAGAATGATAATGCTTTAAATAAGGAAAATAAAAAGCCTAAAAAGAATAGCAGACGTTTGGAATCAGAATTACTGGATAATGATAATATAACAGATGCAGGTTTTGCTTCAAAGAAGACGAAAGCTAAATACAAAAATGATAAATATAATGTTTCATCAAATAAGAACGTTAACCCTAAGAAGTCAGGCAAAAATGTTGCCATTGTAGCCTTAATTGCCATTGTGGCAGTGGTTGCAACAGTTGCAATAACTATTTCAATTAAAAAAGCTTCCATGACTAAGAAGTTTAACCAGTACTATAACAATGGAACAGTTTACTACAACCAGCAGAATTATAAGGATGCAAGAACTCAGTTCTATACAGCATCTAACAATGCAGTTAATAATGAGCAGAGAGTTAAATCTTATGTAATGGTTTATAAGGTAGACTCAATTATTGGTGGTTATGAAAAGGAAGAAATTGAATTTCTTGAAGCTCTTATTGCAATTGACAATTCTAACATTGATTATTACAAAGAGCTTATTGTTTTATATCAGAATAACGATATGAACTCAAAGATTGAACCTTTAATTGCAGGTGCACCTTCTAACATGAAGGAAGAATTAACTAATTACAACGGTACAATTCCGGTTGCGAATTATAAAGAAGGGGTTTACCGTAACCCTATTAATGTTGAACTTTCATCAAGTAATGATGTAACTATTTATTACACAACAGACGGAAGCAATGCCATTGAAAGTGAAACTAAGACGGAATATTCTTCTCCAATTAAGTTAAAGAAGGAAGGAATATATACTATACGAGCTTATTCAGTAGACAAAAACGGAAAAGCAAGTAAAGAAATGACAATAAAATATACACTTGAATTTATTAAAGTAGACGCTCCAATTATTAAGCCTGATAGTGGAAAATACACATCAAATCAGAAGATTGAAGCAACTGCAGCCAGCGACACTATAATTTACTACACAACAGACGGCACAACACCTACAACTAAGTCAAAGAAATATAAAGGTGCAATAGACATGCCAAAGGGTGACAGCATATATTACTTTATAGCAGTTAACGCTGAAGGTGTTGTAAGTGATGTTACAACAAGAGTCTATAATTTTACACCGGAATATTCTAAGACTTATGATGAGGCACTTGAATCATTAAAGAGAAGCATTGGTGGAATGGACATCATATTTAACGATAATGACGATGGTGATATTTACAATTTTGAATACAGAGAGATTGCAGAAATAAGTGACAAGTATTACTATATTATTTCCTGTGAAATGACAACTAAGAAAAACAAAACTAAGTCAACAACATATGCTGTATCATGTGATGATGCAATATGTTACAAGGCTAGTTATGGTTCTGATGGAAATTATTCAATATCAACATCAAACGATGACTAATTAATAAGAAAACTCCTACTTTTGTTTGCACATTTATTACCAATGTGTAAACAAGAGTAGGAGTTTTTCTTGTTTTTTGCAATAAAAACGTTATAATAAATATAGACTAAACAGGAAAGAGGGGATACAGTGAGTGACAGGAAAAGCAGAATCTTTGCATCAATTGTTATAATTCTAATTGTTATGGCTATATCTTTTTTATTTATGACAAGAGAGAATTATGTCAGATATTCTTTTTATGATGCAACCGGGTGTCAATATATTGAAGTGACAAAAATGGAAAATGCAAAGGGCGAAAATAGTATTAAACATTTATCATTATACAAGTATGGTTACTTTAAACCATGTTATACAATTCCAAAAAGTAGTGCCGAAGGAGTCTTTATGGCATATAATGATGATAATGATTTATTATTTACTATAAGAGAATATGCAGGGGACATTGTAAAAATAGAAGTAGCAACCAAAACAGAATATTACAGGTACATAGCAAGAAACTAAGCTGATAAATGTAATAGTAATATAAATACAAATAAAATCGCAAATTGTATAATTAAGAGCATAAAGCACTATAAATAAAGAGCTTTATGCTCTTATTTTTTTTGCAACAGCTAAAAAAGTGTACAATTTACAAATGAAATTTTAGTACAAAAGCAGAAAGGAGTCAACATGTTACTTTATGAGATAAGAAAGAAAACAGGCGAAATCCCATATAAAAAAAGAAAGGAAATAAAGGAAGCTGTCACTCTTGAATTAGAAGGTGACTCAGTTTTAATCCAATCCTTTGTTTTGAAGGAAGAGGCAATAAAAAAGTTAAAGGAATTTAAGTCAGAAGTTCGTGAAATGCATTATTCAGGAACGTACTATCTGATAGAGGAATATTTCATTGAAGAAAACTTATATGATTCAACAGGAGAATTTATATCATCTGGAGACATAGTTGATTTTTCAAAAATGGATTTTAATTTTTAGAAAGGAGAATAATATAAGATGCCGAAAATAAAGATTACTTATGATGACAGAGTGGACATCGAAATGATGCTTCAGGATAAAATTTCAAAAAGCATGATTTCAGAATTAAAAGGAATATCAAGAGGAGCCCTGTACAACGAAATCGAAAAGGGCAAGGATGAAATGGGGGAATACAGAGCAATTTTAGGACAAAAGAACTTACTAAGAAGCAGGAGTTAATGCATGAAATATAAAGAATTTAAAGAGAACATTATTAATGAGCTTGTAAAAACGAAATTATTTAATAAAGAAGAAGCTGAAAAGTACTATTTGGAAAACAAGAATTTTTTCATTGAGAAACAATTCGGAATCAAAACAAAGCAGGGGAGGAAGAAAAAATGAATGTAGTAAATTTGGCAGGTAATCCGACAGCAGATCCGGTGGAATCAACATACACATTCAAGGACAAGGACGGAAATGAAAAGAATGGAAGAAGAGCGTCATTTGTACTTGCAGTGTCTGTCAGTAATGGACGAAGATATGAGGAAGCAACTTTCGTAAGATGTGTTGCTTTCAACAACAACGCAAAAATAGTAATTGACAGAGTAAAATGCGGAAAAAAGATCATTGTTCAGGGACATCTGAAATCAGGAAGCTTTGAAAGGGATGGAGTTAAACAATATACTTTGGACTTAATCGTTGACTGCATAGAATTTTGTGAGAAAGTAACTGAAGAAAAGAAAAATACGGAATTTGTTGAAATGAGTGTAAATGCTCAAAATGAATTTTTTAGCGTGCCGGAACCGGGAGAGAATGATTTACCAATGCCTTACTAACGAGAAAGGAAAACTATGGACAAGAACACAATCATATATTATCTTCAACATCCTGAAATTTCGGATAAATTGTGGGAAACAGCAGAATATCTTGAAAGAGAAAGATTGTCTCTTTTGGAACATCTTGAAAGGGAAATCATATATACGGGACAGGTGAAGGTAAGCTATTCAACACCAACTGCAAAAACATATAAGTACCATGACGTGGGAGATACAATTGAGAGCACTGAAAAAATGTTGCGAAAATACAGGGAAGAATTAAATCAAAGTTACATGAAAACAATTGAGGAAATAGCCATGTGCAAGAGAATTAACTTAATTTACAAGCTTCTTTCAATCGATGATCAGAAATTACTTTCAGACTTATACATAGAAAAAATCGGTTGGAAAGCAGTGGAGATTGATTCAGGAATCAATCACAGAATACTTGTGAGGAAAGTAAATGACATATTTAATCTAATGTGTCTGATGTACGATGCATCTTTAATTACAGATGTAAAACTTGCAAAAATGGGACAGCAGAATGAAAAAGCAGAAAAGGAAAAACAAAAAAAGGCAGAAACAATAGAGGGACAGACCACATTGTATGACTTTTTGGGAAAGGAAAAGCAAAATGAAAAAAAAGAATAATAAGACAATAATAGGAGTGGACCACGGATATGGTTACACAAAGGGAACACACACAATACTTAAGAGTGGAGTTGACAAGCTAATCATTGAACCACCATTTAATGATGACTTACTTGTGTTTCAGGATAAGGTTTATGCAGTAGGACAGAAACGAGGACAGATGCAAACAGAGAAAACCAAGACAATAGATTATTACATATTAACGCTTGCAACAATAGCTTCAGAAATGAAGCAGGCAAAAAAGACAAGACTTAATGATTTGGTAATAGCTGCAGGACTACCGTATTCTTTTATGTCAAGTCAGGGACCTGCATTTCAGAAGTATTTGGGAAAAAACAAGAAAGTTGATTTCAAGTATGAAGGAGTCAAGTATTCAATAGGAATAAGTGGTGTAAAGCTTTTCCCGCAGGGATTCCCGATGATTGCCTATGAATTATCGGAAGACAAGGAAGAGGTTAAGGTTGCAGACATAGGAAGCAGAACAATAGATGTACTTACATTTATCAATGGAAAGCCGATATATGACAAGTGCTTTTCACTTGACAGAAAGGGAACATTGGATTGCGTAGACATGATAGAAAAGTATTTTCTTACAAAATTCTCTGAGACCATCAGTGAAAATAAGATTCAGGATTTACTTCAGAACAAGAAAGTAAACCTGCCACCTGAACAGATAAAGTTTGTTAAGGAACTAATCAGAAATTATGTTGATGAAATCTTAATGGAACTAGAAGTAAGAGGCATCAAAAACAATGTTGTGTATTGTGGTGGAGGAGCAACCGTAGTAAAGAACTATCACGGAAACTTACCGGCAGGATGCATCATCAAGGATGACATATATGCAAACGCAAAAGGGTATGAGGAACTGGCCGCAGACATGCTATAAAAATAGAAATGAGAGTTAGAAAACTAACTCTCATTCCAAAAATCAATTACCAATACCCATTAAAAAATTAGAGCCGGTAAAAGAATAATGAAAACCGGAATTGAATAACCAAGAAATTCAATCAAACTCATAATTTTCTATGGACATTTTAGATATTAACACATTTGGTTAAAGTTTACAAGAAATTATTTTTGGAGGCATCCATGAGAACTAGGGAAGAATTTAGCATTTTAAAGGTACGTCTGTACAAGGACACGGACTATCTCATTCAAAATTACTTAAATACAAAACAGAACAAGTCAACATACATTAAGAATCTAATACTGAAGGATATGAGGCATGAAAACATAGAAAATTCAATGTACAGGGTATTGGAAGATTTCTTTAAGGATCATCCTGAAATACTAAATAAAAGCACTCAAAAAGAAAAAAATGAAATTTCTGAAGCTGAGGAAATCATTGAAGAGGAAAAACCTGAAGACATTCAAAAAGAAGATGATGAAAAGGAATTACCTGAATCAGCAAAAAGCTTCTTAAGTGCATTGGAGTTTTAAAAATGGGTGTATGTGAAAGAATTAAGAATGAAGTGTCAATAACAGATTATGCAAGATATATGGGATTTACAATTTTAAAAAAAGGAAATTATTACACAATGAAAGAACATGACAGTGTAATGATAAGTCCAAGGAAGAAAAAGTATTGGCAAAACAGTAATCCGTCAGACAGTGCAGCTTTTGGTGAGGGTGGTTCGGTAATAGACTTTGCAATGAATTTTGGCGGTTATTCGAGAGATGAAGCCATAAAACAACTGATAAGCTTTGGGAACATCCGATTCGATAATGAGCCAATACAACAGACACAGAAAGTGGACATTCCTGAAAGTGTTGAATTAAAACTTCCAGCTACGGATGACAATGAAAGAAATGTGTTTGCATATTTGATTAAGACAAGGGGAATAGCAAAAGACGTGGTAACAGAGTTAATGAAGAGAAAAATGATATATCAGGACAAGCACAAAAATTGTGTCTTTGTCGGATATGATAGTAATAACAAGAATAAGCCGGTGTATGCCTGCTTAAGAGGGACAAATACATACAAAAAATTTCAGGGTGATGTTAGGGGCTGTGATTACTCAAAGGGAATATACGTTCAAAATGGAAGCGAAAAATTGGTGGTTGCAGAAGCATTTATTGATGCAATGAGCATAATGACAATCAATGGAAAGGATTGGAAGAAATATGACTATATTGCATTGAGTGGAACAGGAAAGTATGAAGCCATAAAAACATATCTCGACAAAGGTAAAACAAAAAAACTGCTAATTGCAACAGACAACGATAAAGGTGGAATAAATGCGGCAGAAATCATTAGAGATTTTGTAAAAAAAAATTATCCTGATGTGTTGGTTAAGTTTTGTTTACCACCAACAAGTGGAAGAGACTGGAATGAACTCTTAAAAGAATGTAGTCATGAAAAACTTAATCAATTTAAACAATTATTTGAATAAGAATACGTAATATATAAAAGATTGGAAGAAACATGACTATCTTGCATTGGGCGGTACAGGTAAACATGAAGCAATTAAGTATTATCTTAATACTGGTAAAGTAAAAAATCTGATTATAGCAACAGACAATGACAAGGCAGGAAGAGCAGCCGCACAAATAATTAGTACATTTGTAAAAAAAGATTATCCCACTGTGTCAGTTAAGATTAGTCTTCCTCCGGTAAATAATGGAAAAGACTGGAATGAAGTAATTAATAAAAACAAAAAGTAAAAATAAAGAAAAGAGGAAATGCTAATGAGAAAAATTAAGTATTTTGATAGCGAGCTATCAGTTGAGGAATATATAAAAATGCAGATATGCAAAAACGCAGGAACGCAAAGTTTTGCATATAAGGACCAGCTCTGTGACCTGTGTGAAAAAATGGGAATACCTTATAGCGACAAGTTAAAAAAAGATGAGTTGTTTGACCTGTTAATTGCTAATGGATGCGATTATACGCTGCTTGCGCAAAAATATGGAGTTGGTGTCAGCAGCAAAAACTATCAGGATACATTCGCCATAACACATAAAGATGTCAAGCGTTTGGAAAAAAAAGGAATTTTGAAAGTCGTGGGGGAGTACCGTTTCCGTGCATATGGTAAATATATGTACGCACCATTATACGACATTTTTCAATTTGCTTCTATACCGGAAGAAGTTATTAAAAATACTTAAATAAGAGAATAGAAAGAGAGGTTATTTTTATGATACTTTTAATTACAGCAAATGGATACTGTACCGAATTATATTTTGGTGAAGACATGGAAAACATAATTAAAATACTTGAGATTATGGTTGTTTTATTATTTGGATTATTAATGTTATTTATTGCTACTTACATAATTTTGCTACTATATAATGTGGGCAAATACATAATATACAAGATTGAACAAAAGGTAATCAATAAAAAGAAATAGAATAGATAAGTTTCTTCATTGGTTTAATTTTATGTTGTATTTCAATTTTTATTATATTAGTAACGGGTGAGGTTTCGTTTTTATTTAATACGGATATAAATTATGGTGATTATTCAGTAAGTCAACTAGAAGAAAGGGCAGTTCATAAAAACAGCAAAAGCAATAACAGACAGATACACAATGGTATATGTGGTTCATTACATATAGAAATTTAATTTATTAAAAGAGAAAAAATAACTTAGGGGTATGTGGAATACAGTGTGAGGTTCAAATCCTCAGCAATGATAAAATCATTGACAACCATGGTGGAAAGTAAGAGATTGTCGGTTCAACTCCGACCGCCCCATTTCAAACAAGAAGCACGAAGGACAGAAAAAATTATGAGATTACCAATAAAATTAATAGAAAAATTGAATAATCTTACAAACTGCGAAATGAACATGTATTTATGGCTTTGCGAAAACCAAAATGACAATGGAGCAGTGTCAGGAATCAGACCATCTGACTTCCTTGATATGATGTCAAAACAGTCTTTTTATAATGCATTAAAAGGTTTGACTGATAAGGGACTAATTAGGCTGGGGCTTCGCAAAAAAAGACATGAATACAAGATAAGTTTAAATGAAGTCACAATTGTTGGAGACGAGTGGAAGGAAGGCTACATAAACCTTAATAAGAAGCTTTTCCAGTGTGAAGACTTCAAAAAATTAAAGTCAAGGGAAAAATACTTAATGTTACTTTTTTACGTTAAGACAAGTGTTTCTGTGACATCATCAGGAACCAAGGCAGTGCATTCCATGGAAAAGGACACTTTTTATGAAAAGTACTCAAAGCTACTTAACAGATCCAAGAGAAGAATCATGGAATATATGCATAGTCTGAAGAAGTTCTTCAACATAAACATTAAACTAAGAAAAAGAACAAGAAAGCATCAGGAAGAAACCGTAAAGGAATATAAGATAGGACGAAACAGAAATACATATTCTCTTGATGTTAAGGAAGACAAGAATGGAAGAGTAAAACATAGAAGACAGCATGTCATGGCAATGGTTCGTAAATATAATCTTAAGGGTGTTACTGAAGAATTTATTAATGATGTTATTGGTCTTTATAAGAACCACATTAAGAATTATACAGAGGCACGAATTGACAGAGCCATGGAATGGGCAATCAGAACTCATTCGAAAGAAAATAACATAACAGCGAGTGCAGCAAGAATTAATCAGCTATTGAAACAAAGAATAGAAATGTACGGAATTGCTTAAACAGGCCACGAAAGTGGTCTGTTTGTCGTGTGTTTTTTAGTGTCTGATAAGAACAGAAAATAAATTTAGTACATGAAACATAAAACAGAAAGCCAAAATGCCGGGGAAAAATGCATGAGGGCTTTATTTTTTTGAAATCCATAGTCAAAAAAATACGCTAAATGAAAAAATAGGTCAAAAAAACGTGCAATACACATATTACTCATAATCAAAAAAATGACACACTAAAAATTGAAAAAAGCCCATAAATAAAGGCATTGCGACAGATAAATTGACAATTGCTATGTTATCTTGTTTATATTTTTTCTTTAGTGATAAATCAATCTTCTTCCTCAATAAGGAAAGCTGCTCATATAAATGCTCCTAACGGAGCAGGAGCAGCTCTGACAGCTTTGCTGTCCTAAATTTGTCTGGGAAAATGACTGGAAACAATAGATGTTCGTTAAAACCCATCAAATTAAAAGAATACCCAAAAGAAGAAAAATAATGCACATGCAAAACATCAAAAAACAATAACCAAAAGTAACCTGTAATAAAGAATAATGAGAAGTTATAATAAAATTATGTTAAGTGCAACAGTCACATGCGGTAATAATATATGTCACAACTTCTTATTATTGGCATAACCTGATAAAAAAATAAAAACAATTTGCAAAAATAAAAAAGAAATGCTAATATGTAAATGTAATTTTTTTTTGTGAATCCCCGAAGTTGAAGGGTGATGTTTAATTAAAAAGCTGTCTAAGTTAAAGACAGACTTATTTCAGGAGGATTCGTCCATGTGGACGATATGTTGTAATTTATGGGTGACTATTGGCAAGGTAGTCACCTTTTTTACAAGAAAAGGTGGTTATCATGGAAAAGCTTAAGCTAGATTTTGACATTCCTGATTTTTTGGAAGAAGATATTGAATCAATGGTTAAATCAGTGAATAATAAGGAAAGCATAGTGGATTGTTGGCAGGATACCATAAGAGCAGACTTAAATTGCTGTGACGGTGTACTTACAGAAGAACAAATTAAATTGTTGCGTGATTACTATTATGTAAGGGAGTGGTAAAATGCTAATTGATTTTTCGAAAGAAGCCTTGACAGTTCCCAACAATTACTTGGGAGCAGACAAGAAACGAACAATAATATATAAAGGTGAGAAGTATCTTTTGAAATTTTCAACGTACAATGAATTTCAGCAAAACAGTCTTGCAACATCATATTCAAACAACGTGTTTTCTGAATATATTGGATGTAAGTTTTTCAAGGAGTGCGGAATAGAGGCACAGGAAGTAATACTGGGAACATACACGGACATAAGCAGGTCAGGAAAGGAAAAACTATATCCTGTTGTGGCATGTAAGGATTTTACAGGTGATGGTTATGAACTTTATGAATTTAAGGGACTTGAAAACAGTTATCTTGAAGGAAAATCCGGTGGAAAGATTCCAAGTCTTGAAGACATTACGGAAATAATGGATTCAGGACAGGGGATATTTGGAATTTTGAAGAATGATGAGGCAAAGGAAAGATACTGGGACACATTCATTGTTGACGCAGTACTGGGAAATTTTGACAGACATGCAGGTAATTGGGGTTATCTTTACAACATAAAGGAAAACAAGGCAAGACTTGCACCTGTATATGATTGTGGTTCGTGTCTGTTTGCAAGATCAAGTGATGAATCATTTGGGAAATTTCTCAATTCAAAACAGGACATGAATCTTAGGGTATATAACATGCCTTTTGCATCGCTGACAGAGAATAATAAGAAGGTTAATTATTACAATTTCATTTCATCACTGAAAAATGAAGACTGTAATGCAGCCTTAAAGAGAATGCATGACAGGATAGACATTAGCAAGCTTCATAAAATAATAGATGAAACGCCAATGATTTCTGATGTTAGAAAATCGTTCTACAAGGAAATAACAAGGGAAAGATTTGACATAATAATAGACAAGTCTTATAGAAAGTTGTTGAAGATGGAAAAACTTAAATCAGATCCGTTGTTTTCCATGAATAGTAGTGACCTGATATCAGAGCCTGAACATCAGGGCAAAAATAAGGAGCAGGTTCAGGAAAAACAAAACATTAGGAAAAATGACAAAACAAGGTAACCAAAAGTAACCTGTAAATGTAAATACTTATAAGATATAATATAATTATCAAAAAAGGAGATGGCAGAGGCTGTCTCCTTTTTGCATACAAGCAATCATTGATATTAAAAAAGAAATCGCAAAAGGACGGTTTCTTTTTTTAATATAAACAAAAAACATTTTAGGAGGAAGACAAATGAAAAATAACAAGTTAACTAAAGTTGTCACAAGTATTGCGATTGCAGCTTCGATGACAATGACAATGGTACCCGCAGTATCAGCAGCCGATTACGGAACTGCTACTTATGACACAATTGATACTACAAAGACTGGTAGCTTAACAGTTCATAAGTATGACATAACAGCAGCTACTAAGGCAGGAGTAGACACAAGCGTTTTCAATAACGATTGGAAGAGTGACACAAAAGCAGAAACAGATTTACAGAAGTATGCAATTCAGGGAAATGTGTTCAGTTACTTAAAGGTAGCAGACATCTACACTGAATCAAAGACAACTGCAAATGGAATTGGTGTAAGAGTTTTATACGGATTCAATGATACTAATCTCATCGGCGATTTAGGACTTGATACAGCATCAGCAGAGCTTACAAAGAATAGTACATACTACTATACTTCAACAGAAATCAACGATGCCTTAAAGGACAAACTCGAAAACAGTAACACAGCAACTAAGAATACACTTGAAGATTACATTAAAGCCAATGGAGGCAAGGACATGACAGAAACAAGTAGCACTGGTGTTACTTCAGTAGATAAGCTTCCAGTTGGTTTATACATGGTTGTTGAAACATATGTTCCTGAAGATGTAACTTACACAACTGATCCGTTTATGGTTTCAATTCCATCAACAACAGTTGACGGACAGGATTGGATGTATGACATCAATGTTTATCCTAAAAACCAGACAGATTATCCTACACTTGATAAGAAGGTAGCAGACGATGATGATTACAGTTCTGAAGGAAACAACGGACATGCTCTTAAAGATACAGCTTCTGTTTCAGAAGGTGACGTTGCTGATTACAGAGTTACATCAAAACTTCCTGCAATCATCTCAAAGGCATCATACTTCACAAAGTATACTTTTGTGGACACTCTTGCAAAGGGACTTACTTATAACAAGGATTCAGTAACACTTTATTGGTACGATACAAAAGCCGACGCTGACATCAACGATACAGCAAAAGCAGTAGCTACTTGGACTCAGGACAAGAACAAGTTTACTGTAACTGTTCAGGATAATAAAATGACTGTGGCTATGACAGCAGATGGATTAAGTGAAATTAATACAAATTATGCAGGAAAATATGTGGTTGTATCTTACAGTGCAAACGTTAAGAGTACAGATGATTTGATTCTTGGTGATAACGGAAACCCAAATGATGTAGTTCTTACTTATGCAAGAACAAACACAGCTTATGAAGATGTTTTAAAGGATGAAGCAGTAGTTTATTCATATGCAACAGACTTAAACAAGACATTCTCAGACAATGCCGGTGATGCAACAAAGGTACAGTTTGTAGGAAAGAATACATCAAGACAAACAGACGGACAGACAGCACCTTACTATTTAGTTGCAACAAAGGTAGCAGACGGACAGTATCACGTAACAGGTGAAACAACAAATGAAAAAGATGCAACAATCTTCAGCCCTGACAAGAACGGTAAACTTAACATTTACGGTATTGAAGCAAATCAGTACTCATTTACTGAAATTGCAACAGACAAGGGTTACACATTATTAAAGGATGCCATCACTGTTAATGTTACAATGACAGATTCAACAATTACTCCAAGCGTTGCAACAGTCAGAGGACAGGACAATCCTAATGCAGATGTAATCTATACAAAGAATGCTTCAGCAAAGGCAACAGTTGATAACCTCGATGCAAAAATGCTTGCAAAGGGCGATTCAGAAAACGCAATGGTTAAAATTTCTGTTCAGAATAACAAGAGCTTCCCTATTCCTTCAACAGGTGAAATGGGAACATATGCAACTGTTATCATTGGATGCATGCTTGCTGCAGCGGGTATTATGTTAAGAACTAAGAAAGAAAATGCAGAATAAAAAATGAAAAAAAGAAGATTGTTTATATCCATTTTATTAATAATAGTAGGAATTGTGATGACATTTTACTCCTTCATCGTCAATTCGATAAATGACCGTCATAATTCCACAATACTTAACTCATATGACAAAAAAGTGGAAGAAATGGAACAATCGGACATTGATAAGTTGATTGCCAAGGCTCAGTCATATAATGAGTCCCTGGTAAAAACTGATGTAGTAATTACAGATCCGTTTGACCCGGACAATTTCCACAGATTTTTACTTAAGGAATATGAGTCAATGCTTAATGTAGGAAACGACCTTTTATGCTATGTTGAGATTCCATGCATAAATGTGTATCTTCCTGTATACCACGGAACAAGTGATGAAGTTTTAAAAAAGGGTGCCGGACACATTGAGGGGACATCGATTCCCATCGGTGGTACGAGCACCCATTCTGTAATAGCAGCTCATTCAGGATTAAGCACTGCAAGAATGTTTTCTGACTTGGAAAAAGTTACTTATGGAGATGTATTTTACATTCATTATCTTGGAAAGACAATAAGCTACAAGGTTGACAAGATAACAGTTGTTGAGCCTGATGACACATCGCAATTGTACATTGAGAAAGGCAAGGATTATTCAACCTTACTTACGTGTACACCATATGGAATAAATGACCATAGGCTTTGTGTCAGAGGCATAAGAACTGAAATAAAAAGTACAAACAATGAAACAGTCAGGAAAAAGCAATCAAGATGGTTAATGGAATATAAGAAGGCACTAAGCATAGGTATTACATTAATGGTCATTATCATTATATTCCTAACCATTAAGAGAATGCTTGACAAAAAGAAGAAGGATAGAAAGGCGGACAAATGAAAAACAGAATTAGAAAGACAGGAGTGGTGACGATTGCTGCTCTTGCGTTAATAATAACTTCGCTTGGATTTATCCGTTATAATGACGAAAAAAACGTGAAAATCAGCGATTTCACACAAAAGATAAATCTTGCTGACTACAATACGCTTACAGATAATTCATCAAGTAACAAGATTATTGTATCAGCAAAGAATAAGAAAGATATTAAAAAACTTGAAGGTGTTAAGAACATCATAAAGTCTAACGATTTATACTTTGTGACGTTTGACAGCGTAAAAAATTCAGACAATGCATATGAAAAACTTAAAAACAAAAAAATATCCGTAAACAAGGACTTAAAGGTATCAGTACAGGACAATGAGGAAAGCTCTGATACAGTAAGCAAAATTACAAACAACGAAAAAGGCACAAGAGTTGCAGTAATTGATACAGGTGTAAACGGAGCAGGAGACAGCTTTGATGTTACAGGTGAAGGAACAGACGACTTAAGTGGTCACGGCACGAGAATGGCCAAAATCATTCAGGAAACAAGTGACAATGGTGCCAACATTATTTCAATCAAGGCTTTTAACAAAGATGGTGATGGCTCAATTGCATCTCTTTATGCAGCCATCGAGCTTGCAAGGGAACTTGATGTAAAAGTAATCAATTTATCAGCCACAACAGGCTACAAGGTAAATGCAGACTATGTTGTTGATGCAATTAAGGAAGCAACAAAAAGTGGCATCAAGGTAATATGTGCAGCCGGTAACTACTCAGCATCCGTTAAGGACTTTGCAACTGCAAACATCAAGGAAGCAGATGTTGTTTCAGCAGTAGAAGAAAACGGAGATTTTGCTGCTTATTCAAACTTTGGTGAAACAGTTGATTATTCAGCACTTGGAACATATGGCAACGATAGTGGTACAAGCATTGCTACTGCTAGGGTTACAGGATATTACCTTAAGTATGGTGATGACTTGAAGAATCAGGGAAAAGACCTTGGAAATGAAGGTTGGGACCAGTACTTTGGTAACGCAACTTTTGATGTTGACGCAGAAGAGGGCAAGCTTCCGGAAGACGGTTTTGCTTCAGTTCTTTTCCATGGAGACTGGAAAAAGTTATCGGACAAGGAATTTAAGAATGCAATAGGCAATGCAACAGAAACAAAGCTTTCTGTATGGCTTAACAGCTTAAGTGATGAAGACTTGGCTCTTGCCTTGTCAAAGGACAGCATTCTTAATTGTGAACATTATGAGCTGGATAAAAACGGAAACAAGACAAATGTAACAACTCATGCTGAATGGCTGATGAGTTGGAACATACCCGATGTAAAGACAATGGCAGTTCTTGACTATAACAACGGACACATTCCTGTTACAATCAATGACAACAACACAGGAAGCTTGCAAACACTGTATAGTGGAACTGTGTATGCTTCTGTATCAGGCAGTTTAAAAGCCAATGTTCAAAGAACAGTATCGTGGTCTGTTACAACTTATAGTAATTCTTGCGGTTTTTCATTAAAAACAAGTTCAAATAAAACCACACAGTCAGGTGGAGGTAACTGGTCAATTTTCAATTTTTCGTTTTCATACGCAAAACCTGAAAACAGATATGCAGTTGCAACTTGTAGAAGAGCATATTCAGAAACAAGTTCGGCATTTTCTTCAAATGTCAACAATTCCGGAATGACAACTGCAACAACACATGCTGAAACAGTTACTGTAACATTAAATGCAAATCATTTGGGAATTAATGTTCCAAGTGGTTCAAGTAGAAATTATGGTTCATACATAGTAACTCTTAATCGTGCTGTAATGCATTTGACTTTTGATTCAAACGGTGGTGATGAACCAAACAGAACTTCAAACTACTACTACATGAACAGTCCTAACATTGGAATGAGTGCAGTGTCAAGAAAGGGCAGAAAGTTCCTCGGTTGGTCCAAAAACAAGAATGCAACATCTGCTGATTTTAATGTCAATAACAGCTACTATGCCTGGGACATGCAAAGTTATAGTGCAGGAACAACTACAACTGATTTTTATGCAACCATATACGCCGTGTGGGGTGATTATACCTGGACAACTCTTAATTTTTATCAGGACAGCAGCACGTTGCTGGAGAAGAGTTACATCACATACGATAACGTGATTGTAAAATCAAAGTACACTGTTTCAAATCCAACAAAGAATCCTTCTGACTTCAATGAAAAAACGTTTACAAAGGAAGGTGCAAGGTTTGGTGGTTGGAATACAAAGATTGATGGAACCGGAGATACAGTAATTACAAAGGACATGCTCTCCACCGGAAAAATTAATTCAGGAAGTACTTCAAACAGCTATTGGAGTGGAGGAAAGTGGATTTATTCAGCCAATGAAGACAAGACACTTGACTTGTATCCTAAGTGGGAGTATAAGACAGCAGACATCACATATGACGATAACTTTACAGGTTCGGCGGCAAGAAAACAGATGACTGTAAGTTCCGCTAAGTTAGTTGATGTTTCAGGTTATTCGGAATGTACGTTTACATTGGCAAGTAGCCAGACATATATGATTTACGGATATGATTCAGAAATGAACATTGTGTATCGTGGTGACAAGTACGAAAGTAATTTTGTGACAGACAAGGCAGGCAGAATCGACATATCTAATTGTCACTACATAGGGTTCATGAAGCAGACAAGTCATATGCCTGATTATGATGTTTCCTTAACATTATTTAACTTGAAAAAGTACACAAACACTGTTTCATCAGGCGATGTTAACAACATTCGTGTAAATCCATTCATTAGAGACGGTTACGTGTTTACGGGCTGGAACACAGAAAAGGATGGAAGCGGAAAGTCATATTCTGAAGGACAATCATTAGGACATTATCCTAATGTTGAAAGTACTGAAAATGAAGACCTTACACTTTACGCTCAGTGGGTAAAGGCAGATTATTATAAAACGATGCAGTTTATGAATACCAATGAAAAAAAGGTTATACCACCAACGTATGGAATGCTAACACTGGACGATACCTTTACTCAGACAGTAAACATAAAGAAAAAGGACAGTGATAACATTGTTGTTCCGGGAACAGTTTTCAACATCGAATGTAGTGACGGAAGCTCTACCACAGTTACAACAGATGATGACGGAAAGGCAATGGCAACCTTTGATTTTTCTGTTTCTCTAGCAGATACCGGAACAGAATATTACTGGTACTGTACTAATTATGATGAACTTGATGACATGGGTAAAAAGCAGGTAAAGGACCTTGGCAGATACATTAACGAGGCAGAGGCAAGAACAGCAGCCCAAACAGACTTAAAAAATTACATTAAGACCATTAAAAAGGACTTTACGGTTTCAGAAGTGTCACATCCAGACTACGTTGGAAGCGTTGATGACATTACATTTTCATTAACTGGAGACGGAGCAGTAAAGGATTTGGAAGTCATTGATCCGATTGAAGTTGAGGAACACGTTCTTCAAAACGAATGCACATTAACACCTGTATTTAAGATTCGAAAAACAAATGCAATGAATGAAGTTTTACCTGGAGTAAAGATAAACATTTATTCAGACGCAAACAAGAAGAATCTTCTTGTATCAGGAACAACAGATGAAAATGGTGAGATTTATTATGAAGGGAGTTCAGTAACTTATAAAACAGGCGAATACAAGTATGTTGATGTTGATGCATATGGTACTGCTTCAGACAGACTAAAACAGTATTGCAAGGACCATAACTTGTATACATCTTATGAAGAGGCAATGGCCGCATACAAGGCTGATGCAAACTATAACATCGTAAACGGACATGATGATGGCGACAATCCGTTGGCATCACGTGAAAAGGAAATGGAAAGAACATATTATTGGCAGGAAATTTCAACACTATCAGGATATGTACTTGATGGAGAATTACATTCAGCTACAGTATTTTGGTTTAAATCAGATGACATTAACAACAACTTAATAACAAATGCCAATAAGAGCGATGTATCGGAAAGTAATTCAAATGTTAACGCAGACGGTGAACCTGTTGATTTTGCCACAAAATTCGTTAACTATCAGGAAAACGTATTAAAGCAGGTTACGGATGGAGAGAGCTTCACACAGAAGCTTACTTTAATTAAGAAGGGAACTTTAGGAAACATTCTTCCTAATGCCACATTTGACGTTACAGTGGATGGAGTTAAGAAACAGTACGTAACGGATGCTAATGGCAAGATTACAATATCCAACACTTTTACAACCAATACAGAGGACGAGTATTATTACATTGAAAATCTTGATTATGTTTCTGACTCTGAAGTGAAGAACATTCTTGCTACAGCAACAGATACAAAGCACATATTTAAGACGGAAGCTGAGGCTAAGGAAGCAGCAAGAGCAGAAGTCGAAAGCAAGCGTGACAGAGCATATCACATTCACGAAGTTACACCTCCAACGGGTTACAAGGCTTGTGCAGATGCAGATGTTACTATTTCATATAATGAGTCAAAGGAGATCACATTAATTGATGAAAATACAGCATCTATCAGATTGATTAAGAATGATTCAAAGAAAGCTCCGGTTGAAAATGCAAAATTTGGTGTGTTTACAACTGATACATCTTATAAGAACAATGAGTCATATTCATACAAGGGAGATACATACTACTTGTGGAAAGATGTAAATACAGACAAGAATGGTGAAGCAATAATTGACGGACTTAATCCGGACGGAAAGACAAAATACATAATCATTGAAAGGGTTACAAAAGCAGGAAAAGTGTTGCTCGCTGATCCAATTGAAGTTGGAACATTACCTGTAATTCTTGACACGAAACCGGACGGTGGATACAAGGGTACAGTTGTTGAATCAAACGGAAAATATCATTATTTTGACATTACATACACAGTTACAAATGACAGTGTATTTGAGCTTCCAAGCACTGGTGGAAAGACTCCATACTGGTACCTGACAGGACTTGTAATCATGCTTGCAGGAGCTTTGATAATGTTCAGAAAGAAAGGGGAAGAACATGCGAAAAAATAAGTTAATCGCTAAGATGACGGCACTGACACTTGCCGTTACTCTTGGCACATTAAGTTTTTTCTCAGGAACCACAAAAACTGCATTGGCAGACATTGTTGAAACCACAACACAGGCTGTCACGGAAATGCAGACAGAAGTAGAAGAAAGCGAAACTGTAAACACGGACAATGATGTGGAAACAGTAAATGAAAAACAAAATGACAATCAGGAAAAAGCAACGGAATCTAAACCTGATTCAACAGAAGATTCACGAGATGCAATTGAAGATGAAACGGAAGAAACAATAAAAGAAGTCAATCCTACAAAGTATTCTTCAGCTACAGTAACAATCCATAGAGTAAGTAACGGAAAGGCTGCCTCCAATGCATCTTTTGAGATTTTCGGTGTTAAGGATAATGGGGAAGGCTATGAAACTCTTGAACAATTCAAGGGTATGAAATTTTATTCACACGGAATCAAAAAAACAGATGGAAACGGAAACCTTACATTTACAGATTTGTCACTTGATGAAGACGAGTGGTATTTTATCAAGGACCTGTCAAATGACAACGTCATAAATGTGGGTTCACTCCCATTGTATTTCGATTCAGAGCCGACGGATGGCAGAATTGAGGAAAACAACGGAAGATACATATTGTATGATGTCAACTTTAAAGTTACAGATAAAAAGGCAGAAATAACAAATCTTCCTGTTAATGAACCGGACACAATCATGCCATTGCTAATGCCCGTACCTGAAGCAAAGGTTCAGGCAAGTGGCTCGTATGACTGGGATTATAAACTGTATTCAAGTACCACAGCAAGAAGTACTGTTAAGATTTCAAAAAGAAAAGATTTCTATTATGGAAGTGGTAGCAATAAAACTCAGGCAAGTATTTTCAAATTGGATTCAGTGTATGCTGCTTGTGCACAGCATAACAAATCAACAACATTAACAAATACTTACGTTAAAGAAAGTAAGTACACGGGTTCAAATGCAGGAAAGTTAAGAAAGCTACTTTATTATGGTTACGGTGGTTATGATAATGGTGCAACATTCATTAAGGCATATGGAAGCAAGCCGAGTCAGGCAGAACTTGCATTCGCAACAATAATCAGCACTTCCAAGTATTATTCAGGAAACAGTTGTTGGGACTCTTGGAACGTGATGGCAACGTTGCAGAAGGTTGTCGATGATAATACAGATCCTGAAAAAAAAGCAACTGCGGCAACCAGCATTTCATTTAAAAACTCAAGTGGCAAAAATGTTTCAAGTGTAAAGGCTCACTTGGCATCAGATGACAGCAACTATAATGACAATAATTATTATTATTCAGACTGGATAACCATAAGTTCGAATGGTTCAAAATCAATAAGCATGAGTAATGTATCCGGTGTGACTGCATACAGAAAGAGAAGTGGGAACACCAGTGGTGCTACGGCACTTGGAAATCTTTCTCTTCAAAAGGGTGACAAGCTTAAATTCAGATTTAACAAGAATACTGTAACAAGTGGAAAAAAGGCAACTGTCAAGATGACAAGTGCCGGTGGAATATCAGAACTTTATGCCATTGTTGGCAAGGTTGAGTCAAGCAAACAGGACGTAATGAGAGAATACATTGCAACTGTAGGTGACAAGAGTTACAGCCTTACATTTACCATGCCTACAGACACAACAAGGATTCCAACACCACCTAAGTACAGTGCGTTATCGTTACAAGCGACTGCAACACACGAGATTATTGTTAAAAAGTATGATGACAAGAAAGAAAGACCTCTTGCTAATGCAAAAATTTCAGTAACAAATGAATTGGGCGAAAAAAAGACAGCAGTAACAGGATCCAATGGAGAGGCAAAGGTTTCCTTCACGTACAACTATTATTCAAGCACTTATAGTTATTTTGAAGATACCGGAGACTTGTCTGCGGAAGAAATTCAAAATGCTGTTGACAGCAGAATATATAGAACAAAGGAAGATGCAGAGCGTGAAGCAAGAGTTCAACTTAACAGAATGATTAACGAAAAGAAGAAATATGTCTTAGTCGAGGTATCTGCACCGGACAACTTCCAAATTGTAAACAACGAAAAGGAAATCTACATGTATGGAGCAAATGCCAAGGAGGAAGTAGAGTTTTTCGATGCTTCAGAATCTATTGAAACAGGTTCTGCTAAGTATGAGACATATTACTACCAGGAACTAGACATTGGCAAGGTTGATGAAAAGAACAACAGTCTTGTTTTACCTGGTGTACAGTTTCAGGCATATCCTACAGACATTGGAAACGGAAGTTCATTAATAGAAGTTCTCTACGAAGATGAAAACGGAGACATGCATACAATCAAGGATGAAAGTGGAATTGACACAACTCTTACTGATGCTTCAGATGATTATGAGTTTGATAAGACAAATAAAAATCAGACAGACTTTTTCAATGATTTTGCAAGAAAAGGAAATGCAGTTGTAAACACAAAGACAAACTCTAATGGAGTAATCCGAATAGGTTATGTTTACAAGCTGATAGCAGTTGGTAATTACAGTTATATAAAAGATTACAATAATCTTACAGCTGTCCAAAAGAAAAGAGCCGATGAGTTAATCAACAATCAGGGATATTACACAGATGAAACAAGTGCTTTGGCTGCGGCGAAAAAGGAAGTAACAGAGCAACTTGAAAATGTTAACAACAGCTACAAGGCTTGGGAAAATCCGGTAGACATAAACAATCCTTATGATGATAAGGAGTATTGGAATTTAGCTACTTACATAAGCCGAGAAGGCTTTGAACAAACAGAAAAACGTCTTTCAAGAATAAAAACAATAACCAAATATGCAGAAATTAAACCAGCAGAAGCAGAAAAGGTTTATGCAAAGAACAAGGGAATAGTTGCTTCGGACACAAGTTTATTCATTGAAGATTAAGTGACAAATTCACAGTAAAAATGAAAGTGTAAACAGGGTGGAAGAAAATTCATTTCTGTTTACACTTTTTTTATAAACGATGGGTTGCAAAGAACATATGTTTGTGTTACCATAAAGTTATAAACAGAGATTAATAACGGGAGATAAAACCAATGTTTATGAGTCACAAAAGTTACAGTCATAAACTGCAAACATGATAAAACACAGACATATAAACAAATAACTTAATTACAGAGTTTGGAGGTAACTAAATGAGAAAAAAACTTATTGCATTAACCTTGTCGGTTTGCATGATTTTGGGTGGAGTTAATACAACCACATATGCAAAAACAAAGACAAATATTTTACAAAACAATGATGATACATATACTCTCGAGAATTATGCATCATCATTAAAAGAAGTTCAAGAAATAAAATTAAATAATCTTTTGGAAAATACAGAAGGAAAATACAAGATAACGGTTGATTCAGATGTTGATTGGATAGATGATGTGCGATACACAAGCTGTCGAAATGAATTGGATGATGGACTAGGTGTGTATTATTATAATGGTGGTGTATCTTGTGGTTGGGATGACGTTGAAGAACTTACAGATAATACCGGTAAGAAATATACTGTCTTTACAATGCACAATGTAGATTATGTAGGATTTGCAAAGCAACGAAAGGAATTACTGAATGTAAGGGATAAATTTCTTGCGACGATGCCGAACCTTGATGAAATGAGTGACTATGAAAAGGTTTTGGGAATATTATCGTTTATGTCTTACATCAAATACGGATTTGACGAAAAAGGCAACACAATAGATGATGCTTATACTGCCTTAGTTGAAGGAAAATCGACCTGTACAGGATATGCAAACGCCTTTAATTTCCTCGCAAAGACAATAGATTTAAATTCAATAGAAGTGCATAGTTCAAATCATTCATGGAATGCAATAAAGATATGTGGAAAATGGTATGAACTGGAGCCACAATCTAAAAATAACCCATCATCTGCTGATGCTGTCAGAAACATTAACATGACAACTGTTCTTAGGGGAACAGATACAATGCTAACAATGGGACCGTCATATTCAAAAGCGAATACAGAAGAAGGTGATTTTCATTATGTGGATGCAAGAGCTACTTTACCAATAAGTAACATAGACTACATGGATTATAAGGGACATGATTATACGAATCACACAATCAAATGGGATGGTAACAAGGCAACATTCTATAGAACTTGTAGCGAATGTGGTGAATATGAAAATGACGGATTTGAATATGATGAAAAAAATAAATTCTATCATATGGTAGACAGGAAATACATTGGAACAGACTGTGATGTTACAAAGGTTTCAGAAAAAAAATGTGGTGACGCAACAGTAACAAAGTATGAGGCAAGCGTAACTGTCGATGGCAAGAATTATACATCAGAGCATACAGTTGTTGATGGAGAGGCAAGCCATACAGTAAAAGACAGCGATATTAAGGTCATAAAGGAAGCAACCTGTACTGAAGAGGGAAAGGTTGAAAAGACATGCGAAACCTGTGGCTATACATGGACTGAAACAACGCCAAAAACAGAACATCATTATGTTACAACAACACAAAAAGTAGATACCTGTGAGGAAAATAGTGAATACACTGTAGAGAAGTGTAGCGAATGTGGTGATGTTAAGTCAACATCAAAGAAACTCTACTACTCAGCACACGACTTTCAGTTTACAAGTCACAAGAAGGAGCCTACCTGTACTGAGAAGGGAGAAGACCTTTACACCTGTACAATTTGTAACGAAACAGAAACAAGGGAAGTAGCTGCAACAGGACATGACACCGAACTTGTAAACGTGAAAGAACCTACCTGCACCGACTTTGGTTATACCGGTGATGAGGTTTGCAAGAAGTGTAATCAGGTTGTAAAGAGCGGGAAGAAAATAGAACCTAACGGACACAAGTATCTTGCAACCATGTTCACAAAGTATGAAATACAGGAAAGCATGGGATTGAAATATAAGTATAGCTATGAAGCCGAACACTGGATTTGTAAGAACTGTGATTATGAAAGAATAGACACAGATTACACAACATGGAAACTCGTTGGCTGGATTCTTGCAGACGGAACAGAAGTTGAAAAGGAAGACGGATGTAATTACGTGTACATTAGAGACGAAAACGGAAACTTTGTTCCACAAAAGGTTGAAAATACAACAACCACAAGACCTACAACAAATACGAATGTTGCAACAAAAGCTCCAAGAGAAACAACGACAAAGGTTAAAGTACCTGCAAAGGTAAAAATAAGTTCTGCCAAAAACTTAAAGGGTAAGAAAATCGCTATAAAATGGAAAAAGGTGAAGAAAGCCACAAAGTACCAGGTCAAGGCAGTACTTGGAAATAAGGTAATAACAAAAACAACCACAAAGACTTCATGTACCATTAAAAAGCTCAAAAGAAAGAAAACATACAAAATATACGTGAGAGCTTATAACAAAGCCGGCTATGGTAAATGGAGCAAGGTAAAGAAGGTTTATATAAAGAAATAGAGGTGATGAATGGAGAAGATGAATAATAAGTATTGATTTGCGATACGTACGAGCAAATTCAAAATGAACTAGAATTAAGCAGAAAATAGGAAAAGAGGTAAAAAAGATGAATATGAAATTAGATATTTTAAACTTTGATGACATTGTAGTTCCAAAAGCTAGTAGTAAAAGAGATAAAATAGATAGTTTGATGCTACAAGGCATAATAAATATGATAAATAATGCAAAAGCCGAAGGATGTTATTCAGTATTAGCAGTACAGAATGAGTTTGTACCGAAAAGAGTATTACAGAAGTTGGTGGATGCAGATTATAACTTGTCAATAAAAGTATCTCCAAATAAGAAATTTAAGGTAGAAGTTCAGTGGCCAGAAGGTTCAAACGGAAAGATTCTTGCAGCTGTGAAAGATAGCTTTATTGAAAATACTACATTAGACAAGATATATGAAAAAATAAAATAAAAAATATATATTATTTTAGATTTAAATAATATGCATGTAAGATAGGAAAGACATTGATTAAGTTTGATGTCTTTTTTATTTTGGAAAGGAAGATTGTGATTTCTTTATTGCAATCATAAAATATGAAGAACGTCTAAAAGAAAAAAATTATATAAAAAGATTTGGAAAGTATAAAAATATGATAAAGAAATTTGGGAGAAAAAATGAGAAAGAAAATATCGGTTTTACTGATAATTGTAGGAATAACGTTAATTGTCTTAACAGTATTTCAATATTATAAAGTCAACAACGTTTATATAAATTTGAGGAAAACTGCAGTAGCTGAAAGAACCATAAAGAATCAGGATAAAAAAGAAAAGGTTATAGATTGGAATAAATTAAAGGCTATAAATGAAGACATTGTTGCGTGGTTATACATTCCCGAAGCGAGGGTAGATTATCCGGTCATCAAGACAACGGATAACAGTTTTTATCTTAATCATGACATATATGGTAAGAGTTCAATATATGGCTCAATATACTTAGACCAACGTTATTATCAGATGGAGGACATTAATGAAGCAGATAACATTATCATTTACGGTCACAACATGGGACACTGGAATACTTCAATGTTTGGAAAATTAATGAAATATAAGGAAAAAGATTATTACCTGAAACATAAGGAAGTTTATTTGTACACTCCGACTGAGAACAGCACGTACAGGATTGTAAATGTTGTAAGAACAACAATAAATAATAAATGGTATCAATTTACAACTTTAAGAGGTAGTGAACTTTCGCTTGATGAACTTAAGAATTGTCTTAATGTGGATGCATTATATCAATGTAAGCAACTTAAAAAAAGTAGCAATAAATACATAACACTTTCTACATGCGATTATGACGGTAATTATAGAATATTGGTAATAGGAGAAAAAATTGAGGGGAGGAAAACATTATGACATTTGAAATCGGAATGATAATAATACTTATAGTGGGATTTTTCATGTGTTTTAAAAACATCATATATGGAGAGGCAATAATGGCAATATACTTACTTGCAACAGACTTAAGTGAGAAAACAAAACTGCATGAGGTGTACTGCCTTATGATTGCAGCTATTGTTGCAATCATCTTTTGTGTGATAATGTATAAAATTAAAGTATTAAGATACGTGCTTTCATTGGGGATATCCATTGCGTTTGCGTGGATGATATGGACAGATGCACACGCAAGGATGGACAATACTTGGAGCATATTCTGGACAATATTATCATTTGTGATAATGATTGGACTGCATGTGATGGGATATGAAAGAATGAAGGAAGACATTGCAGATGAAGGTAACCAAAAGTAACCTGTATCTGCAAAGATTTGAATGTTAAAATATAATTGTGAAAAATGGCATTGAAGGAATAAGACCTTCAGTGCTTTTTTTATACCATTTTTTTAAAAGTTAGGAGGAACAAGATGAAATTAAAAAATGTAAAAAGGAAAATTTTAGCAACGTTTATTACACTAAGCCTGACAATTAATCAGAGCATGATGGTATTTGCAGCGAAGAGTAACTCAAATAGCATATCAACAAACGTTCCAAAGAGTGTGTCAGATGGAATCTTATTAGTGGAAAATGTGGTACTGGCAGTTGTAATAGGTATGGGGGTAATTATGACCGCACTGGGCCTAACGGATCTTGCACAGGCACTTGATGCGAGAGATTCCATGCAACAGGGACAGGCATACAAGAAAGTGGCCGCAGGTTTTTTCATTGCAGCAATTCCAACAATATTGATGGTAAAAATTAATTAGGTCAAGAAGGGAGACAAAACATGGACTTTCTTAAGGGATATCCGCTTTTTAAATGGAGCATAAACATGTTTAATGATACCATTGGTGTCATTTACACGCTTTTAGGAGTAAGCCCAATGGATGGCACTTATAAGGAAGCGTGGAACATGGTCTCAAATCTTTACAACGTGTTTCTTGGAATAGGGGCACCACTTCTTACCATATTTTTTGTATGGGGATTTTGCAGGGATGCACTTGACTTAAAGGCAGAACTTCAGTTTGAGGCAACAGTTAAGACAATGTTCAGGTACATATTTACAGTTACGGCAATGGAAATGTTTGTTGTATGGTTTCCACTTTTGTGCCATATGGCAATGGATTTGTTGGGACTTGTAAAGAAAAAAAGACTTAAGATTAATGCAGGCGACATGGCAAGGCAGATTTCAGATAACATGACTCCAATGGTCGGCTTTGTGTTGGCACTGATTTTTTTACTGATAGCAATTGCGTGCTGTGTGATAATGGTCTGGTCGGTTTTTGGAAGGTTCATAAACATGTACATGCTAATTCCCTTTGCGTCAATTGCATTGTCAACGATTGCAGGTGGAGGAGAAATAGCACGTACAGGTTATGCTTACATAAAGACAATGCTTGTATATGCATTTGAGATTGTTCTAATGGCAGTGGTTCTTGCAATAGCAGGTTCATTCCTGATGGGGTCATCGGTATTGGATTCAGGTGACAATCTTCAGTTGGTATATGTTGAGTCAATCGTAAAGATGGTATGCATAAGTGCAGCATTAAAGGGATGTGATGCAACATTCAGAAGAGCGTTTAACATGTAGGAGGGAAAAAAATGAACACACCAATAAATCAGGACTTTGACAAATACAAGGAAGACTTTTACAAAGGGTTGTCCAAAAGAGAAACTAAGTATGGTGCCATGGCACTTTTTTCAGGAATTTTAATCATGTTTTTAATGATGTTTGTATTACATGTAAACTCACTTCTTGCAACATTTGTGTCAATGCCAATCATAACACTGTTGGGGATGAATGGATTTTACACAAAAAACGGAATGTCATTCACGGAGCTTGTTAAGAGAAAAATGGAGTTAAGAAAGGGAATAGATTACACAATATCAGAAGTTTCAGTGAGAGATTACAGGATAAGACAGATGGAAGAAGAATTAAGGAAACAAAGAGCTGAAGAAAAAAAGGATAAGGAGAAGGATAAGAAGAAATGGCGAAAACAAAATTAAGGGAGTACAAGAGATTATCAACTCCTGTATTTACAATGCCAAATGCACTTCAGGATGTGATTCCCGTTAACCGAATATCTGAAAAGGGAATCTTTGAACTGGAGGCAGGTCAGGGAGTCAAGCTCTATGACAGAATGTACATGTTTGAGGATGCAAATTACTTCACGGAAGATGAGGAACAACGAGAGAAAACAATAAAAAACTTTAAGAAGATGATAAATTCTCTAAACGTTGACTTTAAGATAATCATAAGCAATGAGCCAATGAGTCTTGAAGAACTTAATGAATCAATTCTGGAGAGCGCACTTGATGAAAAAAATGAGCCGCTTGCAAGAGCCTATGCTGAATACATAAGGGAGAAAACAATTACATCACGAAAGGGAATACAACAGGTAAGGTATTTCATAATAAGTTGTTTACAGTATGACTTTGATTCTGCACAGGCATATTTTGCAACAGTTGAGGGAAATCTTGCAAGAAGCTTTAAGAGAATGGGTTCAGGACTGATTCCACTTAATGCGGGTCAAAGATTAAGAACACTGCATACATTTTTCAGAATGAAGAATGAAAAGAAATTCTCCTTTTCATGGGAAGATTCATTAAGAATGAGAAGAGACTGGAGAAGGGACATAATAAATACAACAATCAGGGAACATGATACATATCTGACACTTGATTATGGGAAAAAATATGCTTCAGTTCTGTTCATTCAAAAGTACCCGTCAGGACTTGAGGATACTTTTGTAAGAGAATTAATGGACATGCCATTTCAGGTAATCTACACAGAAGACTGTGAGCCTGTTGACAAGGACTTTGCCTCTGAAATGTTGCAGAAAAAATATTCCAGTGTTCAAAAGAGCATAGACACTCAACAGCAAATGAAAAACAAGAATGGAAATTTTTCAACAGAAGTTTCATACGTAAGAAGACGAGAGATTGAGGAACTGGAAGATGGGCTTGACGGATTAAGGTCCTTTGACGAGAAAATGTTTTACGTGGACATACTCATATGTGTTACAGGAAACAGTAAGAAGGAACTTGAACTTAACATTGAAAGAATAATGACAGCAGCTAATTCACATACCATTAAGGTTGTTGAACATCAGTACAGACAGATGGATGCTCTAAAGACTGTTCTTCCGACAGCCGCAAGATTCGTTAACACAATGAGACCGATGTTTACCACATCACTTTCAGGATTCGTTCCGTTTAATACTGAGGAAATAAATGATCCAAGAGGATTTTTTTACGGAGTGAATCAGGTTTCGAAAAATGAAATAAGAATCAATCGAAAGAAATTAAAAAATGGTAACGGATTCTATTTTGGCGTAAGTGGTGGTGGTAAGTCTCAGGCTGCAAAAATGGAAATGGGACAGGTTGTTGCATACACTGAGGATGACCTGATTGCAGTTGATCCAATGGGAGAATATGAGGAAGCAATAAAAAAATGGAACGGACAATATGTAAAATTCAGTGAGAATGAGAACAATCACTACATTAATCCGTTACACATTCCTGATGAAAAAGTAAATGAAAAGAATTTCATAACGGAAAAGTCAGAGTTCATGCATGCCATATGTGAGCAGGCAATAAAGCCTGACATTCTAAGCAACAAGCACATTAACATAATCGACCGTGCCACAAAGGCTGTCTTTCAGAGATTCTTCAAGCTTAGAAAAGAAGGAAAGACCACTGACAGTCCAACTCTCATTGACATAAGGGAAGAATTCATAAAGTATTCAGAAGAGGATAACAATGAATATGCAAAGGACCTTGCAGAAGAGATGGAAATGTTCGTTTCAGGAACTCTTAACATTTTCACCCATCAGGACACTATGGACAGTCATTCAAGAGTAACAGGATATTCCATTGATTCATTGGGTAAAAAGATGAAGTCCGTTGCAATGTTAATCATCATTGAAAAAATAAGAACAAAGATTAAGTATAACAGTAACAACAAAATTGCAACATGGGCATATTTTGATGAGGTACATGAATTTTGGAAAGATGAGTACGCAATGGTGGAGCTTGACTCAACATGGCGAGAGGTAAGAAAACTGGGAGGTCTTGCCACAGGAATGACACAGATGATTCTTGACGGATTACAGAATCCTGAAACAAAGGCAATGATTTCCAACTCAGAGTTTGCAATCATGGTTGAGCAGGGTTCAATAGATAAGGAAAATCTTTTTGATGTGTTCAACATTTCAAATGAACAGTTAAGCTATGTAAACGGAGTTGAACCGGGAACAGGAATAATAAGGGCAGGAAGAAAGATAATTCCTTTCGACAACATTGTTCCAAGGGATAACGAGTTATACAAGCTCTACAACACATCATTCCATGACGAGGAAGCATAATGGTAAACAATGACATAAGAAAGAGAAGACTGACAAAAAGAGAGTCGCTCATATACGATGAACTTTCAAGGAAAGGACAGAGAATTTTCCTGAAAATGTCTCCATACAAGAGAAAAAAGCTTGTGGATGGAGTAATAAAAAATCTTGAAAGACGTAATTATGACGTTTCCGAATTTAAGGAAGATAACCCTCATTCAGAAAATCTGAAGAAACGTCTTGTCATGAGAAGAATGAAAAATGCCACAATGGGAACAGTTACAAAGCCTGTTAAAACAGCATTGATTGTAAAAAAGGCAAAGGACAAATACAAGCAAAAGGAAGTGCTGTTAAATGAGGCAGGAGAAATAACAAAAAGTAAGCTTAAGAAAACGGAGAATGTTTCAAGAGCAGATGAAAAGTTATTAAGGGAAAAAAAGATAAAAAAGCGTAAGTGGAAACGGCGTGGAAAAAATGTAAGGAAGATTGTCGGGAAAAAGGTTGACAAGGCTCTTTCCTTAATCGATGCAGGTGAGCAGTCAAAGAAAAAAACTGTCGATGATTACCGAAGACAAATGCTTGCAAACATAGAAGAAGGATTTGTGAAACTGGAAGCACGTGCAGCATCAAAGGCTGCAAAAATATCAATAAGAATCGGAGCGAAAATTCTGATTCGCCTGATTTCAGGAATATTTGCAGTGGTGACGGCACTTCTTCCCTACATTGTAATACTTTCAGTCATTGCAATATTCATTTCTCTCTTTTTGGGTGTGTTTACTGCAACGTACAATGAGGAAAATAATGACAGTGGAAGTTATGGACTTTCAGTTGAGGTTGAGTCCTTAAGAAACGACGTGCTTTCGGAATTGAAGAAACATCACAAGGAACAGTACATAGATCTATATCTTGCGGTAATGATGCAGGAATCCGGAGGAAACGGCGAGGATGTGTTTCAGGCATCAGAGTCACTTGGGAAGCAGCCAAACTCGATAACAAGAGATGAGAGCATAGCTCAGGGAGTAAAGTATCTTTCAGGAATGATTGACAAGGCAAAGGTTAAGAATCCTGATGACATGGACAAAATAAAACTTGCACTTCAGGGATATAACTTTGGGGGAGCTTACATTGATTATGCAATTAAAAGTGATGGCAAGTGGACGCAGAAAAATGTCTACGCCTATGCCAAACTTAAGAGTAATGGAGTAAAAAGGACAGGCGTAAAGGAAGAAATACTGGGACCTTGGGCATATGGAGACCAGAATTACACGGAGCACGTATTAAGATATTATTCGGCTAATGGAATAGGCACATCGGAAAGTGTTGAAAACGTAAAGAAGGTTGATGCAGCATCAAGAATGAACTATTTGTTTCCTGACGGAGTTCCAACGGATGAAAGCACAATGAGAAAGTATCTTGTGACAATACATTTAAAGGCATATGATGCAAACGGAAAAACGGGACAGGTAACAATAACGTGCCACAAAAAACTTGCAAATGCATATAAGCAGGCATTTGAAGGAATGTACAAGCTGGGATTTCGAATCAAGTCGGTAGGCTGTTACAACTGGAGAAACATGGCAAGTAATTCAAATGTAAGGTCTTACCATTCTTATGGAACGTGCATTGACATAAATCCTGACAGTAATCCTGCAACTTATACAGGAGGAACATACAATCCGGGAAATGACATTTTTTCAATAACATCAGCAGTCGTAAAGGTGTGGAAGGATGCCGGATTTTACTGGGGCGGTGAGTGGACAGGATATTACAGGGATTACATGCACTTCACATACACGAACAATTAGGAGGAAATAAGTATGGACAAGAAGAAAAAAATACTGCTTGTGTTGGCAACCATCGCATTGACAATCGGTTGCATCATTGCCTTTGAACTTTCGGAGAGGTTCGCAAGAAGTAAAAATGAAGCAGAAACAACTACAGAAAAACAGACCACGGTTGTAACAACAGTTTCTGAATCCGTTACGGAAGAAGTTTCGGAAACAACCCCCTCTGTTCAAGAGATGGAGGAAACGGAGAGCGTTCCTGTAATTAACATTGAAAATAATGAACAGGTCAGAAAGTTAATCGGTGATGAAGGAATAAGCATTGTGATTAAGTGCGTGAACGAGACAGTCATTGGATATGGCTATCAAAATTCATCAAGTGTTTCATACAGGGAAATGTCAGTTTCAGATGACAGTATTCAGCTTGAATTTGTAATCAATATAAATGAAGGTGAAAACAAATACATTGAAGTGACTTATGACTTGGAAACAAGTGAAGCGACAGCAAGAGTGTGGTAGGAGGAAGCAATCATGTTTTCAAAATTGAGAAGAATGTATTATGACCACATAGACAGGAAGGAATACAAGAAATATGCAACACCTGAAGAAAAGGCAAAGCCAAATGACAAGCAACAGGAGTTAAGGAAAGCGTTGCTCATGCTTGGTGGTGGCATTGCCATTCTGGTTATCATAATCATTGTAATCATTGTAATGAAGAAGGCACCGCATAAAAGCAAGGGCATTGAAAAGGTTGCAGCGACAACCACGGTCGAGAAGAGTGTGACAAATGAAGATGAAATCAAAGAGGAAGAATCAACCGAACAGGAACAGGCATTCATGACTTTTGCTCAGGATGATGAAGAAACAGAACAGGAAACAGAAACGGAAACAATGATGGAAGAATCAACAGCACAGGTAACACCTGAAGAAACAACAACCAAAAAGACTAAAAAGAAGTCAGAAAAAAAGGTTAAAGCAACCAAAAAAATTGAAACAACCAAAGATTCTGTTAATCATAATTACAATTATTCCACTTCTAAAAAAATAGAAAGTGTTCCTTCAACCACAAAAAAAATACCTCAAGCTAAAGAAAAGGAAAAACTAAAAAAATGGGATTCAGGTAATGAACGACTTGAATAAGGAGGATTATAATAATGAAAAGACAAATGTTAAAAACATTAGTAGTGATGACATTAAGTTCAATGGCTTTAGTCGTAACCGTACAAGCTCTTACCATTACAACAAGTAATCACACTTATGGTTCAAGCTATAGTGTTAACATTCAAAAAGGAGAAGACAAGCTCATAAATGCTTCAGAAATGATTGCATATTTAAACAAGTATGAGAATGGATATACAAATACAATTGAGCCAAGTGCGTATTTTTATAAAACAGGAAGTCCTTCAGGTCCAAGTCCAGCTGTTACTATGGAACCTCTTACCAGTGGGGCAAGTGTTGGATTTACAGAAATAACTGAATCTAACATTGTAAAGGCAGTTAAGATATCAGGTACAGGTGTTGGATGTACACGAATGAAAGGGCTATTCGAATGGAAGGACAATCAGGTAAAAACTACAGAAATAAAAAGATATCCATATCAGGTTGGAATATATGTTCACATGCCTGCAACGGGAATCAAGGTGATAAGCAATGGAACAGATGACAATGAGAATGGAATTAATCATTACACCTACATTGGATCAAGTGACAGATTTGACACCAACGTATTACCGTTTGAGTCAAGCTATGTGACATGGGACAAGGTATCATATAATGCCCTTCAGACAATTCAGGCATCAACTTCCAATCAGGACATAGCAAAAATATCGAATGTTGGAAGCCATGACTGGTCCAACAGTTTTTTTGTTGTGAATGCATTGAAGGAAGGAACATCAACAATAAAGGTTAATTCAACCTATAATGAAAAGGCTGCAAGAACCATAAAAATTAATGCATTGACAAAACCAACATATTCAGTGTCTGAGACAGAAATGACGCTTGCAGGAGAGTCAATCATGGAAAACAGAATCCATTCAACAATATCGAATCTTGGAAATCTCAACAAGGCGAGTGTCAAGTGGACTTCATCAGATGAATCGGTATTAAGTATTGATGATGACACATCATTAAATCCGACATTGGAAACAGGTAATCCGGGAAAGGCAACGCTTACATGCACGTTTACGGATTTGGTTTCCCAAAATAATAAGTCAGTCAGTCCGACAAAAATTAATGTAAACGTGACGGTTAAGGATGACATACAGATTGAAAACAAAATCATCACGGCAAAAAATACATTAATCAATGATGGAGATACAATCAGGGCTGCAAGTGAAGGCAATGAAATTTTAATAAGAGTGGAGGAATATGGAAAGGAAGCAGGATATAAATGTGATTCCTCAGACACGGAAGTGTGTGAGGTACTAAAACCTGACAATCAGATATACAGTTTTCTACTTAGAAAGAAATCAGAGGGTACATCAAGAATAACAGTTGAAACCACTTCAGGAAAAATAATTACATTTACATATGATTCAATCAGTGATGAAAAAGGTAATGACAATCAGAAAGCAACAACATCATCAGGTGTAAGAAAAAAACAATTAAAGAAGCCCCAAATAAAAAGCTTGAAGATTAAGAAAAGCACGATGTACGTAAAAATTAAGAAAAAGCCGTCAAAGTATAATGCAACAGGATTTGAAATAAAAATCAAACGAAATGGAAAAACAATCATTAAGAGTAAGTGGAAAAAGAAAAAACTTAAAATTGTAAACGTAAGAAAGAATTGTAAGTATGAAATCATGATAAGGACTTACAAGGGCAAGAAGAAATCAAAATGGACCACCGTTAAGAAAAAGGTAAGGTAGCACGAGAGGAGAGAAGCAGATGTTAAGGGAACACTTGGACAAGATACTGACAAAATATAAACTGGAAATGCTTTGCACAACAAGGCAGAATCTTTTTTCAAAGTCATCGGAAATCACTGCAAAGAGAATGATATACGATGAACTTCTGGAAATGGAGAATGAATTTTCATCGGATGAAAAGTATGTAATGTGTGTTGATGATGAAATCATTGACGGACTGTATGCAAATGCATATGAAGGTAAAAGAATAAATGAGGTTACGAATGAGCAGTTGAAAGACTGCATACGTGAATATGTAGCCTCTTACAAATAAGATTAATTTAGAGGGTCGCAAAATGGCGGCCCTTAAATAATCATGGAGGCATGGAACGTAAGAAGGGGTATTAGGGAACTCCCTAACAAGTGCATTTTGTACATTTGTACTACAAAATGCGTATCTTGCCACTAAAAAACGTGATTTTGTGGTACCCAAAATAGGTACCACAAAGTGAGAAAAAACCAAGATGGTACCCACTTTGGGTACCATGAACAACACAGAAAGAGACAAAAATGGTACCCAAAAAGGGTACCATAAATAGAGAGAATTGAAAGGTGGTACCCAAAATGGGTACCACAAAAACGGAGACAATGACAGGTTGGTACCCAAAATGGGTACCACAAAAAACAGAAATGACAGGTTGGTACCCAAAGTGGGTACCATAAATTTAGCAGTAAAAAAGGGAATGGTACCCTAAATGGGTACCATAAAAAGGCAAAATGAACAGATATGAAGTTGTTTTTAAGATAAGACTTTCAAAAAAATTACGGGACAGCATAATCGAAGATGCTCAAAAAAGAGAAAAAAAGACAAGTGTTTATGTGAGGGAACAGCTTGACAGGACGTTCAGATTTTCCCAGACGGACATAAAAAAGATTGAAAAAAAGATAAATGTAATTTCAGATGCAGGAAAGAAAATAAACATGATTGCAAGAAAGCATAACACGGATGGAATAACAGAAGTCGATGATGAGACGTTCATTCATCTGGACGAGATAAGGAAAAGTCTTGAAGACATTCTTGTAATAATGAGTCAGGAAAAGAATCTTGATTATCACACACACAGGGACGAGGACGAGGCAAAAGATTCAACTTTTGCGTTGCGAATGTCATTGGAAAGATACAGGGAAATAAAAAGACTTTCAAGGGAGCAGGAAATAAGCATGACTTCAATAATTAGAAGTCTTTTGATTAATCCAATAGAGTACACAAGTATGGACTTTAAAATTATGATAAAAAGACTGTCCTTTGAAAAAAACAAGATTGAAACAAATGTAAGACAAATAATAAACAAGTACAATGAAAGCGTCATTGAGGCAGCAACAGTTGGAAGAGTTAATGCAATGCTTGAAAGATACATTGCAGTTTTTGACGAGTACGAAACAACCATTAGAAGACGGAGCATGTAAATGGGAATAACTAAACTTATGCACATAAAGGAAAGAAGCAAGGGAAGAATGAATCAGGGAATGATTAATGCAATTTATTACATTACCAATCCTGAAAAAACAGATAACAAGACACTGATAGGAGGAAATTGCGGAATCAATGAGGAAAAAATAATCAGGCAGTTCATGGATACAAAGGCAGCATTTGATAAGTTTGACGGAAGACAGGCATATCACTATGTAATATCATTTAATCCTGAAGAAAATGTATCTGCACAACTTTGCTATTACATAATCAGTGACTTTGTTGAGGAATATCTTAATAATGAACATGATGTTGTTTTTGCAGTGCACACGGACAAGGAACACATGCACGGTCACATCATATTTAATTCTGTAAATGCAGTAACCGGGAAAAAGTACAGATATGAGGAAGGAGACTGGGAAAGGTACATACAGCCCATTACAGACAGGATAGCCGAAAAATATGGTCTAAGCAGACTGGAATTTGTAAGAGAGGAAGAACCAAGAGACTGGAAGCAGATAATGAGTGAGGACATTGCAGTTTGCATAAGAAAGTCAGACTCTTATGAAGAGTTTCTAAAAAGGTTGCAACAGGAACATGGGTATACAGTGCGGGAAGGTATTTCAAAAAAGAATGGATATTACCTTGCATTAAAGCCTCCGGGAAAAAGAAAGGCGGTAAGGTCATATAATCTGCCGATGGAACTTAGACCTGAACAAATAAAAAAAAGAATTGGTTCAAAAAATGAAAGGATAACATATGCCATTGCAAGAAAGGTGCATTTTAATCGTGCGTTTGTCAAAATTCCAAGACGATATATGAGATACAGTAAGATGGGAGCGTTTCAAAGACATGAACTAAGAAAGATATACAGGGCAAGAAAATTGTATGGTGGAAATACAAATGCCCCGTGGGAAAATGAGAGAGCAATCAGAAACATTAATGAAATGTGCAGACAATGGAATTACATATTATGCAACAATATCAAATCAATAGAAGATGTTGAAGGGGTGATGAAAGGTCTTCAGGAAAATATTAGAAATGAAAATCAGAAAATTAAAAAAATGAGAAAACAATACAAGTCATTTCTTAGTGGAAGTCCATCACAGTTTGACAAAATTGAAATGTATGGCGAAATGCTAAAAAATCCAAATGAACACATTCAAAAATTAAAACAAATTGAAAACGAAATGGAAACAGGATACATTGCATCAATGTACAAGGAATATAATGAATTAATTAATGAACATGAAATCAACCGTCAGAAGTTAAGACGACAGCTAAAAATGGCAAAATACATGTTGGAAAATTTCAATTTTGAAGAAGATAAAGCAGAAACACCCAAAAAGGAAAAAGAAAGGAAAAACACCAGAAAAAGGGAAGATAAGAAAAGGTAACCAAAAGTAACATTTAAGTACATAAATCATGATGTTATAATATAATCAGAATAAAAGGATGGCAAGAGTCAGTAAGAAATCTCTGACTCTTACCGTCCTTTTTACGTATTACATGAAAGGATTGGAGGAAGAAAAATGGAAGATGACAAAGAAAAGAAACAGGAAAAAACAATTCCAAGCGTAAGCATGGAGGAATTAAGGAACATGATTAATTCAAAGGATGAAAACACGGTAATAACCGTGGAGCTTTAAGCCGGAGGACGTGGAATGGAAAATGATTTTGAATTGGAGCAGGTATCGGTAAGACTGGTAAAGGATTCGCCATTGTACTCGGACGAAAGAATCATAACGGCAGAAAGTGCAGTGAAAATAATTGGAAAGGAATTAATGACGCAATTAGACAGAGAGCAGTTATGCATAGTAAATCTTAATTCTTTCGGACAGCCCATAAACTTTTCAATTGTGTCCGTGGGACAAATTGATCAGGCGTTGGTTAATCCGAGAGAAATGCTAAAGGCATCAATCCTGTCAAATGCAGCCAATGCCATAGTAATCCATAATCATCCGTCAGGAAGCCTAGTACCAAGCCGGTATGACATAAGAATTACAAAACAGTTGATTAATGCTTATAAAATGTTGGGAATAGGATTACTTGATCATGTAATCTTTGGTGGAAATAACCTTGATAATTTCCATAGCATGAGACAAAACATGGATGTTGATTTTAACAATTATAAGTTAGATTTGGGTGGAGAACTCGAATTTGCTAACATTGCGGACAGGTTAAATGAAAGCATTGGAGTGTTTCTTGTGGCTGAGGATTTGGCATATTGGGTTAACACAAATTACACAACTATATATCTGACAAATGATGAGGCTGAACTTATTCTTAGGTACATGGACAGGGAAGGTTACAATTTGGGAGTGGATGATGATGAACTAATAAGGATCAAGTCTGACACGGATGAAATGGAAAAATATAATCTTGAGGATGCAATATACAGTGCATGCGACATCAGTGAGAAAAGAATAAAAAGCCTTGAGGAAGAGATTAAAAACCCAAGAAACTTCATGACACTGTGTGAGGTAAGACAAATGTTAAAGGCAGCACGAAAAGAAGAAAAAATAATAGACGGAATGTTTAAAAAGACATCACTGGGAAGAATGGTAGGATTAAAACCTGAAGAAAAAACGAAAAAGGAAAAACAGAAGGAGAACAACATGCATGGACATTAACATGATAATAAAGAGCAGTATCGGGGTGCTGACAATAATCATAATGGGGATACAGTATTCCTTTGCATTAAAGAAAAAGTATGAAGCAGTGATGGTGACAGGAATAATGATATTGCTGTCATCAATTATTTACATTTTGATGAACCTTAAAATGTCAGCGATTGGAATGCACACAATCATAATTTTTATGGAAATAGCCGTGATATGCAAGGTAAAAAAGCTAAAGGGACAACAATCAAATGGAGATAAATAAGAAAGGAAGTGGAGATAATGGATGGAAGAACAGAAAAACTTGTGGCATTGCTAAATCAGATTGGAGCAGAAATTGAGCCTTCTGAATTTGAAAAGGAAGAACCTGAAGAAGAAATAATTCATGAATGGGAAGAACTTTCAGGAGGAAACGAAAATGTCAGGTAATAATAAGATGAGGGAGGAAATGGTAAGTGAGTTCATCAAGTGCCTTTCAGAAGAAACCATTCCCTGGCACATGGCATGGAGCACGGACAGACCAGTAAATGCCGTAACAAACACAAGATATCGTGGAATAAACAAGATGTGGCTGTCATTCATCCAGAAAATGGAAGGATGGGAAGATCCAAGATGGTGCACCTTTAAGCAGGCATCCGACAACGGATGGAAAATAATCAAGGGTTCAAAGGGAACACCTGTTGAGTTTTGGTCATTATATGACACACAGAAAAAGAAAAAAATATCATATGCAGAGGCACGTGAGCTTGAGGAAAATCTTACACCTGAGGAATATGACAAAAGAATCCGACTTGTATCAAGAGTGTATTCCGTATTTAATGCTGAGCAGATAGATGGAATTTCAAAGTACGAGGCAAAAAAGTACGACCTTGACACGGAAAGAATAATGCACATAAGAGATAATCTGATAAACAACATGAATGTGGGTTATTCCGAGGAGGGAGACAAGGCTTTTTACAACCCGAAACATGACAGGATAGTCATTCCTGAAATGGACAGGTTTGAAACTGAATATGATTACATGGCAACACTGTTCCACGAGGCAGGGCATGCAACAGGACATGAGAGCCGATTTAACAGACAGATAGCTAACATGTTCGGCTCACCTGAATATGCCAAGGAAGAATTACGTGCGGAAATATCATCAGCATTTACGGCACAGGCAGTAGGAATCACATATGAGCAGAACTCTCACATGGAGAATCACAAGGCATACATTCAAAGTTGGATTAGTGCATTAAAAAACAATCCAAATGAACTTTTCCTTGCAATAAAGGATGCCGAAAAAATATCGGATTATTTAATTGAAAAATCAGAAATAGAAAAGGAACTTACCAATGAAATTTCGAAACCCGAGGAAGTGGCTAAGAATGAAGTAACACGTGATGCCGAAAAAATAAGTATGACTTATTCTGATGCGGCCACGTTCAGAATGGCAATGAAGGGACAAAAAAGTGCCATTGAAAAGTTCATAAATGATGAAGAAATTCCACAATATATAAAAAATGACAGCATGGCAATAGGAAAAGAGATAGGAAAATATCTTGATGAAGGATTAGGAATTAATGAAATAATAATGAAGCACATTCATGACATAGATTCCTCATGCGGCATATCAAATCCTGCGTACACTAAAAAGCTCATGGTTGAATTATATTCAGGCACAAGGGAAGAATATGAATCAATGATGAGATTGCCTGATTTGTCAAAGGATAGAACAGAATTTGATGACGAACAGAAGGTTAGCGAAACAGTAGAAAATGTGAAAAAATGCATTGATGTAAAGAATGAAGTAACGGAAATGCGTGTACCGGAAGCAGAGCCTGACATCATAAGGGACGTGCAAAAATTTGCCTTTGAAAACGGATATGAACACATTGATAAGATAATTAACGAAGGTCAAGGCTTCTGGGGAAAGACTGAAAAAATAAGAAACTGGTTAATGAACGTTGTTGAAGTTAACAATAATGAGGATGTCAGAAATGAAGCAAGACGGTATCTTACAAGATTAGACATACTGCAACCTAAATTTGAAAGTCAGATAATATCTGAAAAAATTAACAATGATCCCCTGTTTTCAATTTCATCAAGGGATTTGATGGAATCCAGAGCTGACAGCCTAAGAGAAAAGGAAGAAAGAATAAAGGATACCCAAAAGAAAGAAAAACAGAAGGAATTAAAACGTTAACGTACTGTCATAAAGACAGTATTTTTTATATCAGGAAATAAGGAGGAAACAAAAATGGACTTTACAGTATTTACGGAAAAAGGAGAATTTACATTTGAAGAGGAGAGAGAAGGAATAAAAAAGAACACTCTTGAATCATATGAAAAATCATTAAACAAAAAGGAAGGTGAACAGTAAATGAGAAAGGTGGAATTTGCCGAATTTTTACAGGATGAAATAAGAGAAGAAATTCCTGAACTTGAAAACGCACAAATGTGGCTTAGATACATCCAAAAGGATAATGACAGAAGTTATTATGGTTTGACAATAAAGAAACCGGGAATGGACATTTCGCCAACATTTAATATGGATGCCATGTACAAGGAATACACGGAGACAGAGGACATGCTGACAATAATGGACACGGTACGTGCAGGTTTCGAAGAGTTACCGAGTCTGGACAGGATGGGAATAGACTTAAGCGACTATGATTCAGTAAAGAACAACATAACGATGGTAATAAGAGAAAAAAGCAGATGTCAGGACATCATCAATGATGTTCCGTACATCCAAAAGGGCGAATTTATTGGACTGTTTAAGATGGAGTTCATAAATGATGAAGCTGCAATGTCAGCAACAATTAACAACAAAATAATGGAAGCATATGGAGTCAATGTTAAACAATTATACGAACAGGCGAAGCAGAATGATTCAATAAATAAAAAGCCGGGACTTTACAAAATGGAAGAAGTGATGGCAGATATTTTCATTGATGAACCGGACATTGTTAAGAAAAACCTACTTAAAAGTGATGAGGTAATTGGTTCAGATCAAACAATGCTTGTTCTCACGAATGAAGAAAAACGTGAAGGTGCTGCATTGTTGCTTGATGAAGGAATCTTGGAAAAGATAAGTAAGATAATGGATGGTGGATATTATGTGATACCGTCATCCATACATGAGGCAATAATTGTAAACGGATTTGGAATGAATGCATCAGAACTAAACGAAATGATTGAAAATGTGAATGAATTTGAAATTGAAAATGAAGACATTTTATCAAACAATTCCCAGTATTATGATCCGGAGGAAAAGGTTCTCATGGATGCATTAAAATATGAAATGAAGCAAAAGTTTAAGGATGTTACATATGAGATTGAAAGTAACAGTCAGGAAAAAGTTACTTCTTCAGAAAAATCAAGAGAAAACCCATATCGCAAGGAACAAAAAGAAAGAGAAATGAAAAAATAGGAGGAGATAAGCATGGACATTACAATAACAACATTAAACGAAGAGTTAACATTTGAGAGAGTAAGCGGAGAATCAAATAAGGATGCTCTTGAAGCTTACAAAAAGTTATTAAATGACAAAAAAGGAGAAAACTAATTTATGGACAAGAGAGAATTTTTTGAATTTTTAAGGGATGAAATAATAGAGGCAATGCCTGAACTTGAAAATGCACAGTTTTTCACAAGAGAAGTTAAAAAAGACAATAACAGAGTATACAACGCATTAAACATAAAAAGACCGGAGCTTTCAATCAGTCCATCATACAACTTTGATTCATTATACAATGAATATGAGAGAACGGGGGACATGTACACAATCATAAGCTTAATAAAATCAGGATTTGAACAAATGCCAAACCTTAGGGAAATGAACATTGACCTTAATGATTATGATTCAATAAGGGATAACATAACAATGGTGGTAAGGTCCAAGGACAGATGCATGGACATAATTAATGATGTTCCATATGTTGAACAGGGTGAATTTATAGGATTATTCAAAATTGAATTTCAGAGAAATGAACATGAGTCATATGCAACGATAATATCAAATGCAACCCTTGAAGCATATGGAATAACAAAAGATGAACTATATGATCAAGCAAAGGAAAATGACAAAAAAAATGCCTACAAACAGCCAATACTTTGCGACATTAATGACATCATATTTAACATAATTGCAGGTGAAAAATTATTCGACGAAAAAAATCTTCTTGAAAACAATGAAATCATTGACATAGAGGATGATGAATTGCTTGTGTTGTCAAACAGGGGAAGCAGGAAAGGAGCAGCCTTATTGTTTAATGAGGATGTTCTGGAGAGAATAAGTGAGGTAATGAATGGAGATTATTACATAATACCTTCATCAATTCATGAAGTCATAGTGTTAAAGGAAATGCCTGCTCCGGAACTTAATCAAATGATAGCAGAAGTTAACAACACTCAGGTTGAACCGGAAGATGTACTGTCATACAATGCTCAGTATTATGATTCACGGAACAAGACATTGGTTAATGCATTAAGCCATGAAAATCAACAAAAATTCAGGGAAATGACCGGAGAGATTAGTCATGATTCAGAAATGAGACATGAAGAAAAGGCAAGGAAAAATCTTTATCATAAAAATAAGGAACAAAAAGAAAGAGCAAAATAGAATGATGATTTGAAAAAGTGTAAGGACAAAAGCCTTACGCTTTTTCATTTTAGGAGAAGTAATGGAAAATACCGAACAAATCACAAAAAGCAATGAATTTGCAAAAAAACATTCGATCACGGATAACTTTTTAAAATGGATAGTCCTGTTTGCCATGAAAAACAATCTCAATCAGGAGTTGATGGATAATATATTTTCAAGTGGCAGTGATGCAGATGTCATTTCGGCGCAGGTAATTGCAGCGATGATTGGAATGAAAGATGTTTCAAAAATTAAAAGCATTTCTGACATAAAAATGGTTAATTCGAAAAGTGAGGAATCAAAAAGAATAAGCGAATTAATAAATTGTGTTCTGGAACTGTCAGAATGCAATCTTGCATTGCTTGAAGAGTTTTCAAGCATGAAGAAAACACTCATTGAATTAAAAAGCATTGATGTTGACAAGAACACGTACAACATAGGCTTTAAGATTCTTGCAAAACAGAATGAGGTTCTTAACGACTTCAAGACAGAACTTAAGGACAGCATCATGAATGAAATCAGGTCAGTTGCAGAAAATGTGTCGTCAGGAAAACAAGAAAGGAAAACTGAAATCACATCGATGCCTGAAGAACGTGAACGAAAGAGATTTTTCTTTAGGGGAGCAAGCAGGGAGCAACCAGAATCACCAGCATTGAACACTGAAATACCCAAAAAGGAAAATAAGCAAATAAATGAGAGTGAAGAAAAAAAAGAAGCAATTCAAAAATACAATGAGACACGAAAACGAATAGAAAGCAATCCTGTCAATGACATTTTTGATGTTTTCGAAATCATTAGAACAGGTGCATTTGACAAGTCACAATGCAGGATAATCAAGAAAGGTGTAAATGCAGGACTTACAGCAATAGAAATACTTGAATATGCCAAGCCCGAAAACACTTCTGAAACAATGGAGCAGCTTTTTGAGTTTCTTGATTCAGTAAAGATTGGTCAAAGAAGCAGAAAAAGTGTGCCAAAGATTGAAAAAGATACGGAAAAAAAGCCGGCTAAAAACAAGAAGGAAAATCCTGCAAGTAAGGAGCCAAAAGAAATAACAGAGGTTAATGTTTCTGACATCATGGCAACGATAGCGGCTGAGGATGAGGACGATGATGAAGACATGTTTTAGGAAAGGAGGAAACGAAAATGGATAATGAGGCAAACATAAGCGATGTGATACAGCTTCTAAGATTTAGTGGAGAAGCATTGAGTTTTGGCATAAAGGCAATCGGCGGAACAGGTAAAACCTTGAAAAAGGGAAAGGATCTTGGAAATCTTGCAGTGATGCAGGGAAAACTTGCAATATATCACACAAAGTCAGCAACCGAAACAAAATATAATCTTTTAAGCCTGAAGACAATGCAGAAGATTACCGGAGGAAATTATGGTGTTGTTGACATCCCAACAGAGGATTCGAAAAAGCTCGCAAAGTTCTTTAATGCAATGAAGAAGATGAAAATACAGGGAGCGCTTCTTCCTGATTTGGTACCAAATAACGGATACAGTCAGATTGCAATAAATCCTCAACAGGCACAAAGACTCGAAGCATTAATACGAATGTATGATTTTTCAAAGGACAAGGTGCTAAAGAAGGATGAACCAAAGGAATCAGACAAGGCAAAGATCATATCCTTTTCCGATTACTGGAATGAAGGAAATCCTGAAGAAAAAAAACAGATAGTGGCTGAGGCTACTGAAAATCTGGAAAAGGAAAGAAAGGATAATCCTCAAAAAAAAAATGAAATGACAAGGGAAAGCAAGGAAGAACTTAAGAATGCAATGAAAATAGAGGAATTTAGACAAAAGAGCCTTGACAAGGATAATTTTTATCAGGTGACGATCGACAAGAAAATGATAGTCAGGGAATCGGAAGAGGCATATCTTACAAGAGTTCCCAATAGCTTTGACAAGGAAACAAACTCGTCAATGATGATGGCGGTAAAGAAGAGTGACAGCTTAATGGTCAACAATGGAAAGACAATAATAACATTCATTCCAAAGGAAGGACAGACATGTGTGGCAAGGAATGATAAAGGTGGCAAGGTTGAAAAGAAGATGATGAAAAACAGGGAGCTGTATGGAAAACATTACTGTAAGTACGACACAGACCTTAATAAAAAAGCAAGAAATCAGAGGAACAAACAGAAGCTTCAGGGAAAAAACAAGCCTGTTAATACCGGGGCTCAAATAATAAAATTTAAGAAGTAAAGGGAGGGTAAAATGGACATCTATTCGAGACAAAATCACAGGAAAAAACAATGCATAATCATATTTTTAATGTTAGTGCCGTTTTTTATTTATGCAGGTTTTTCACTGTCAGCATTCTTATCCTTCAACATTACAATTGACAATGCGCAGGATACTCTTGTAAGGTGTTTTACCACATTTTACATGCCAGAAAAATTTAATGATAAAACAATGCTGGTTACCTTCATATGCCTGTTGGTATGGATGCTGTTGTTTGCCAATGCATATGCAAATGCCTGTCTTAAGCTTACGCCCGGCGCTGAGTATGGTACTGCTGAATGGGGAAGCATAAAGGAATTTAACAAGAAATTTGCCGCACCGGAAGAAAAGGACAACAAGATTTTATCAGAAAACATCCGTCTTAAATACGATGCATCAACGCTAAAGAATAACAACATGTTCATTGTAGGCGGTTCAGGTGCAGGTAAGACAGCATTTGCGGTGTCTCCGAATCTGTTGAACAATTCGTGTTCAGGTGTTTACACGGATCCAAAGGGAGGTCTGCTTGAAGATTACGGTGAATACCTAAAGGCACAGCCGTATACAAGGGTTTATCAGATTAATCTTTGTGAGATGGAAAAATCAATGAGATTTAATCCGTTTGTGTTTCTTAGAAAACAGTCAGAAATTCCAAGGCTGATTGCAAACATAATGAAGAACACAACACCTGATGAAGGACTTAACAACACAGCAGATCCATTCTGGGACAAGTCAGAATCAATGTATCTTCAGGCGATATTCTATTACATATGGCTTGAATGCCCGATGCAATCAGTGGATCCGTTTACAGGAGAAATTACAATGTTAAGGAAAAACTTTGAATCTGTATTAAGGCTTCTGGATGAGGCTGAAATAAATGATGATGGAGAAGAGAGTCCGCTTGAAATGCGATTCAGGATTCTTTCCGAGGAAAAACCAAGACATCCGGCAGTAGCAACGTACAACAGATTTAGAAAGGGGGCAGGTGACACGATGCGTTCAGTCATCATGTGCGCCAATTCAAGATTCAATGCATTTGACAATGAAGAATTACTTCACATTCTTTCAGATAATGACATTCCACTTGATGAACTTGGAACAGGCATTAATGGAGATGGAATCACCAAAAGTCATCTGTTTGTAATCACTCCTGATGATGACGACACATGGGACTTTGTACCGGGAATGATTTATACGTTACTTTTTCAGGAATTATACAGACAGGCAAGATTTTACAGGAATAATGCCCTGCCAATTGCAGTCGGATGCTGGTTTGATGAATTTGCCAACATCAAGATGCCATCCAACTTTGAAAGAATATTGGCAACATGCCGAAGCAGAAACATTTTCTGTGTGCCAATCCTTCAGTCGCTTGCTCAGATTAAGAAATTGTTTAAGGATGGAGCGTGGGAAGGCATCGTTGGTAACTGTGACACATTCATATATTTGGGCGGAAACGAGCAAAGTACTCACAAGTACATATCAGAGCTTTTAGGCAAGTGGACAATCGATAAGAGAACCACAGGCGAAAGCAGAGGTGCACAGGGTTCCGTTTCGAAAAATTATGACGTGTTGGGACAGGAACTTTTGGATCCGGCGCAGGTGAGACTCCTGCCTAATGACAAGTGCATTGTTCTGGTACGAGGCGAAAAGCCACTCATAGACAACAAGTGGTTCATCTGGGAGAAACAGATTGCAAAGATTGCAAAAAAATACGGACAATATAAGAATGATGTTGTTCCAAGAGAAGACATGTTTGTAATGACGGACATATCTTCAGAATACTTCAAGTCGATAAACGAAAAGGAAAAAAATGTTGTGGTGCATGACAATCTTGATCCGGTTGAATTTTTAAAGATGGACTTTTCCGAAGAGACAATTAATGAACATGATGACGAGGAAGAATACCTAATGTCAATGATTGACAGTCTTTCGTCAGATGAAATGGATGACATCATTAATGAGGAAGAAGAGGCAACCAGAAGGGCCAAGTTTGAGGAATTTCTACAGGATTATGATTTAATGTCAATAATTCAGATATATTCATCTGAATTAATTGAACCTGAAAGAAAAAAGGCAATAATCGAACTTGAAAAACTGGGAATAGATGAAGACAAAATCAAGAACGAGGTATATCCTGAAATTCCATTATCCGAAGTTCTTGAAAATGTAAGAATGGTCAAAAATTATTATGCTGCTGTTAACAGTTAGAGAAAAGAGGAAGAAATGGAGACTGAAAGAGTTGAAAAGAACCTAAGAGAAATGATTGGCAATCTTTCAGATGAGGCAGACGATAACCGGTCAGGAAGGCTCAATGAGATTAGGACAAAAAGAATGAGAATAATAAAACCTGAATCGGACATGATGGAAGAAAGGGAGCAGTTATTTCAAGAAGCTTACAAGTCACTGCTCATTGAACTAAAGGGTGAGCCAATTGAAGAATTTGTTTCATGGTTACAGAAAAACGGAGGAAAGTAATGAAGTTAATAATAGCTGAAAAACCAAGTGTTGCTCAGGGAATAGCAAAGGTTGTAGGAGCAGACAAGAAGGAAAACGGATACATGACAGGAAACGGATACGTGGTGTCATGGTGTCTGGGACACTTAATACAGTTAAAGTCGCCGGACAGTTACATCAGGAAAGAGGATGATGACAAGTTTTGGAACATTGAAGATTTACCCATAATTCCTGAAAAGTTTGAATATGAGCTAATTAATGATGCAGGTGTAAAAAGTCAGTACAAGACATTGAAGGGGCTGTTACATGATAAAAACATAAGCGAGGTGATATGTGCAACGGATGCAGGAAGAGAAGGTGAGTGCATTTTCAGATATGTATACAATTATTCAAGGTGTACAAAACCAACAAAGAGACTATGGGTTTCATCAATGGAAGAAAAGGCAATAACTGAAGGAATGAGAAAACTGCGTGATGATTCTGAATATGACAATTTATATAAGGCAGGAGAATTAAGAAGTGAAGCAGATTGGTTAATAGGAATGAATCTTACAAGACTATATTCAATTAAGTACAATCAGTACAAGCCTGTTCTGTCCGTTGGAAGAGTTCAATCGGCTGTTCTTGCAATGATAGTAAAGAGATACATTGAAGCAATTAACTTTCAAAAGAAGAGTGTTTACAAGATTGCAATTACTGCAAATGACACCGTTTTCAGGAGTAAGAATACATATGAGAGTGAGTCAGAAGCAAAAGAGGCAATGATGAAGCTGTCTGAAGAATGCAGGATTACGGTAAGCAGGAAGGAAACAAAGACAACAAATCCACCGTTGTTGTATGACCTTACATTGCTTCAGCGTCATGCAAACGCACTATATGGATACACTGCACAGCAAACCCTTGATACCTGTCAGAAATTGTATGAAGGCAAGTTGATAACCTACCCAAGAACCGACAGCAATTATCTTACCGAAGAAATGGATGAATCAACCGATGAACTGATAAGACAAATCAGGAAGATTGAAAGATATGGAAAATTACCTGCAAATATTCCTGATGTTAAAAGAGTAATTAACAATGATAAGGTATCCGACCACCATGCACTGTTACCAACAATGAACGTGACAGAAACAACATTTGAGAATGGTTTAAATGAAATGGAAAGTGACATTCTCCATCTCATATGTTCAAGGCTCATGGTTGCCACTGCCGGTGCAAAAAGACACGATAGCATTCATGTTGAAACTGAAATCAATGGAATTGAATTTGAAGCAAACGGAACTCATACAATTGACAGGGGCTTTACACAAATGGAAACAATGTTGGGGATAACAAAGGAGCGTGCAGACAAGGAACTTAATGAGGCAAGTGTTGGAGAAACAATGACAATTAATTTAAAAGAAATTGCCGAAGTAAAAATAAAGCCACCTGCACTGTACACTGATGCTTCTCTTCTTGCTGCAATGGAAACTGCAGGTAACGACGTATATGACAATGAAACAGAAAAGAAGGGAATAGGAACACCAGCAACAAGGGCATCAGCCATTGAAACACTTGTGAGCAGGGAATACATCATACGTGAGAAAAAGAAGATAATTCCAACGGAAAGAGGAATAAAGCTTGTTTCAATACTTCCAAAGGCTCTTAAGTCACCAAAGACAACTGCATCATGGGAAGAAGGACTTCAAAAAATTGAAAGGGGAGAAGTAAGTGAGGATTACTTCATCAACAAGATAGTAAACCTTACAAGAAAGCTTGTGGAGCATGGAAAGGCTGAAGAAGTAAACACCGGACTTTTCAGAAAAACATATGAAAGCATTGGAAGCTGTCCTGTTTGCGGTGAACCGGTTCTTTCCTATAATAAGGCATACTCATGCAGTAACAGAGAATGTAACTTTTTCATCAGCAAGACAATTGCCGGAAAGAACATAACAGAAACTGCAGCAAAAAACATACTTGAAAAGGGTAAGAGTGGAAAAATAAGAGGATTCATTAGCAAGAAGGGAGAAGAATACAGCGGAGAATTGTATCTTAATGAAGATAATGAACTAAAAATCAGATACAGAAAATAGAGGCAGGAAGCCTCTATTTTCTGTAAAACTTTTTGGCTTCATTAATTAGTAGAATCATATTTCTACTTGTTTTTGAAAACTTCAGGATACCATTTGATGTCGTTTTTACCTTTCTTAAAAGCTGATTTTGGAACATAAACGAATGAAGTTCCAACCTTTTCCAATACATTATTCTTTTTTACAATGATAAATTGTGTCTGTGATTTATACATAAATAATCCTTTCTGCCGTCGTGACCTCCGTGGCGGGTTATAATTAATCTGAAATTGTTGCAGTGCATCCACAGCCATAATTAAACAATGTTTCGACAGCTCATACATATGCATCCTGCTCACTTTCAAAATCATCAAGTTTCATACAGTTTTCACTTAAAATCTTAAGAAGTGTTGATTCATCCATCTCATATCCAAATGTTACATTTACAAATCTGCTCATATTAACCTCCTTAATTCCTACAAAATGTCCAAACGTTTATTTTATTTAGTCCATATCTTTTCAGATAGGTATTAAGCCTTTTCCTGAATAATTTTTTAACTTCCTCAAAACCGGTCAGAAGTAGAAGAATGTCATCATTTGATAGTTTTTGTACACATGAAAGTCCTTTCCATCTATATGGTGCATAAATTGGGTTGTTTCCAATTTCAACCACGGAATAATTCATTAAATCTCCGCTTATCTTAAAAATGTAGCATTCCAAGTTGTTGTTTAAGGCCTCATTTAATGCATCCATTTTTAAGTCTATTTGTTTCATGTTTTCTTCAATGAAGTAATCGGTGTTTTTTCTTGCAATTTCAGCAGCGTTCTCAGCATCCGACAATTCATTTTGTGTATAATTTCCACACATTCCCATTCCAAAACAAAAGTCCTTCTTAAGTGTAGGTTTCTCAAGCACAACCATATTTCCGTTAGAAAATTCAACAATGTGTGCACATTCCTTTCTTGCACGTTCCTGTCTTTTTGTGTTATCTTTCCATAATTCTTTTTTAACTATGTTCATATATTTGTTCATTAACTCTTCCTGTGTTTTCATAAGTTTTACCGCCTTTCAAAATTAAATTTACTTCCGGTTTGTCCGGGATTGGGTGCTTATCTAAAGTAGTTAATTTTTATGTTTTCATGGCAATTACCTCCTCTTATCTCTTATAAATTTGCTTCCGTATGTGTCGGTGTTTGGTATGCTTGCATACGTAAGAGAATATTTTAAAAAATAATGTCAAGGACGTATTGCGTTCACTTTATCCTTGCAGGATTTTTGGAATATTCTAGTGTGCAATGAGCATACAAATGCCGTGACACATAAAGCTCATTTATTGATAAGAAAGGAAGGTCCATGAAAATATAAAAATGAACGTCCGCCCTGAATTACGTGGTGGGATGAGGGAAAAAGTAAAAAAAGGAATGAAAAAGAAACTTAAATAACGTATAATGTAATCAAAGTAGTACAGTTTCAGCGACGGATAAGACTCATTAAATGTAAAGAGGGGGTTACACAATGGGAAGACAATATAAACAAATAAATAGAGACGAAAGAATGAAGATTGAAGCTTTACATACTGCAGGTTATTCCATTACAGAGATAGCAAAGCAGATGAATAGGAATTACACGACCATCTATAGAGAAATAAGGCGTGGAAGAACAACGCAGCGTAACAGTGATTGGACGGAAAGAACAATATATAGTGCAGACCTTGCGCAGATGAAATACGAAGTTAATAAAAAACAGTGTGGTAGGGAATTGAAAATCGGAAATGATTACAAGTTTCTTAATTATATTGAAAAGAAAATTGCTGACGAAAAATATTCGCCGGCAGCAACATTAATGGAGATTAAGAAGGAAAACATAAAATTTGACACGGAAATATGCTTAACTACCTTATATAATTACATAAAGTCTGGAGTTTTTCTTAATCTTACACTGGAAGAATTACCGTACAGACGAAAGAAGAAAAAGGCAACGCATAGAAGAGTTCAGAAAAGACTATCAGTAGGAACAAGCATTTCTGAAAGACCGGAAGAGATATTGGAACGTGACGAATTTGGACATTGGGAAATGGACACTGTTGTGGGAGCTCAGGGAAAGGGAAAGAAATCATTGCTTGTGCTTACAGAGCGAAAGACACGTTTTGAGTTGCTTTTTCTACTGAAGGATCATACAAGTAATGAAGTTGTTAAGGCACTGGATAAACTTGAACGTAGGGTATCCGAAAAAAACTTCAGAGAGATATTCAAGACAATAACAGTTGATAATGGAACGGAGTTTTCTGATACTGAAGGGATTCAGAAAAGCAGAAGAAACAAACGTAACAGAACCAAGCTGTATTATTGTCATGCTTATAGAAGCTGTGAGCGTGGCAGTAATGAGAATCAAAATAAGTTAGTAAGACGATGGCATCCAAAAGGAACCATCTTTGATACAGTAACAAAATCAGAAATCATAATGCTTCAAAATTGGATTAATGAATATCCTAGGAAGCTTTTTGATGGTGGTTCGGCAAAGGAAATACTCTCAAGAGAAGATTACAGGTACATAGATATTTTAACTGCATAAGGATAATCAACGTTATTCGGTCAAACAGACTGTCCTAAGGATGGTCTTTTTGGCACGCCCAAAAGAAAAAATATGAT